>SPJK01006756.1_pt1 | contig 188918 bp, 208 predicted proteins | sample 3741771 | NCBI WGS metagenome assembly SPJK01 (sample SAMN10925997, study PRJNA522277) | cold seep metagenome | isolation source: Elba SIP-enriched marine methane seep metagenome, extraction at timepoint T2 | place: Italy: coast of Elba, Mediterranean Sea
AAAGTCCACAATATAACGAATATCTTGTGTTGAGGGAGAGCGCGAAGCGCCCTCAACAACATTTGCAAGCCATTTGATGAAGCCTTTTCTATTTTCAAGCCTTGAAAGTTCTGTCTCTGGAAGGTTTGCGATGAGACCAAGGGTCTCATCTGAGAATAAAGCTTCTTTTCCTTTGTTTTGGGCTCTTTGATTGATTTTTGAAAGGGGTTTGACGTCTCTTTGGGCCTCAAAAATAAGACCTTTTAACATTTTAAAATTAAGCTTCATGTTGTATTAAATATGCTATTTTAGTACAATAACCTATCTTTATTTTCTGTGCTTAAGTAAGTATTAATTCTTTGAAGAGCGATTTACTAAACTTATCCTTGCTGCTTCTCTCACTTCACTATCTTCATCACTAAGTAAAAAGTTTAAAAGGTCTGGCATTTTTTGAGATCGAATGTCGGTTGCGAAGCAAAGCCTTTTATAAGCATGTTTACTTATAGCAAGAGCGTTTAATTCTTCATCAGAAAGAATGCTTGCTTGAGCAGGTGACATTAACAGTTTACTATAATATGACCATTCTTTAATGCACTGTTTACAATCATCATTTAAATCATATCCATCTTTATAGCTTATGAACATGATAGAGCTATCATAAATTGTAATCAATGCAACAGGTGTATGTTTTTTATCTTTTAAAGAAAAAAGCTCAGCACCAGAATGCTCAATAGCTGGACCCCATGCACACTTGCAATTATCAATGCCACATACGAATATAGGATTAAATGTTTCATCAGTATTTAAAGCAAGATTAATTACCCTAAGCTCATTATCACCGTGGACCCTGCGTATATAATAACCAAGATATGAGTTGTAGTCTTTAGATAATCCCATATTTTATTATAATACAATTTGAATTACACTTGCACTACTCAACTAACTTTTTATCATTGGGTAAGATCATCATGCCGGGATTAATTCTTCTCATGACAGATGATTCATTTTCATCATGTGCTAAGCCTAAAATATGCCCTAATTCATGAAGTGAGACAATCTCCATATCACTTTCACTAATCCCACTAGAAACAAACATTTCTGCCCACTCAATTTTACAATTCTTCCAATGAAGCCTTGTGAATGTTCTGGGGCTACCTGAGCTGAACAGGAACACGAGATTGGTCGGCCCTTTAGTTTTACTTATTGCTAGTGATATAGCGGGCTCCAAGTCTGATATGGAATAATATAATATAAACGTTTCTTTTTTCGTTGCGCTATTCCATCTATCTGCAGCTGTTTGAATATATGGTCCCCACACTTTAAGATGAGGGGGCACAACTATCTTATATGATTTTAATGGCTTAAGCTCACCACATGTTGTCTCTATTCTACCGCTGTCTCCTAAATGTGTAGTTAAACAAGAAAAAGATAGGCATAAAATCATTATAAAGAAATAACGAATATGTGTACCAGAAAGTTTCAGGCTCATAAAACTACATATTAGTAGTTCATTACTTTCTGACTGCAGCTATCTTTCTTTTACTAATCTTTCATGCCACATAAAATTTTCAAACTTCACTAGAATAGCAAGCTCTTCATGTGTTGCTATAGAAATATAATCATAAGATGTTGTTTTCAACCATGCTCGAATCATTTTAGCATATTTTTATTTTTTGCGGCTGAAATGCGAACGAACTCATCATCATCTTTTGCTAAAGTTCTCAAAATATCTTGTGGTGCGTTTTCATTTTGTGCAACTGGTAAGCGAACTGCCCAGTCATTATCTTTAGCCAAAGATCTTAAAACATCTTGTGGGATATTTTTATTTCGTGTAACTGAAGTGCGAACATAAATGTTTTTATCTTTTGCTAAGGTTCTTAAAATATCTTGTGGAACGTTTTTATGTTTTGCAACTGAAGTGCGAACGAACTCATCATTATCTTTTGCTAAGGTTCTTAAAATATCTTGCGGGGTATTTTTATTTTGTGTGATGGCCGCACGAATCCGTGCGTCTTTATCTTTAGCCAAAGATCTTAGAACATCTTGTGGGGTATTTTTATTTTGTATGACAGCCATCCGAATCCCATTGTTATTGCTTTTTGCCAGAATAGCAAGCCCTTCAGGTGTTGCTATAGAAACATAATCGTAAGATTCTTTATAGTCTAAAGATGTTATTTTCAACCAGCCTCGAATCATTTTAGCATATTTTTCGACTGGAGGCTTATTCTGTTTACCTCTAATTTGTTCAACTTCATTGTTTTCAATTTCAATTGTCACATGGGGTTTGTTGCGCGCGTCGCGCAACGAATAAATCTTTTTTCCTTGGTTTAAATCATACGTTCCAACGCAATGTCCCATTGCGTTTCCTTCTGCATCAAGGTCACATTGTTGAAGGTCAACAATTTTATAGCCATTCTTAAAGTCATGGATAACTTGAGCATCGTCCCGGTGCTCAACGTCTTGATCCATGCCTTGTGACAATGTCTCATGCCACTCTTGTGATGCTTTATAAGCATCATCAAATGTCTTATAAGATTCGATTTTTGCGTCGGCTGAGCCGACGACAAAGTCCACAATATAGCGAATATCTTGTGTTGAGGGAGAGCGCGAAGCGCCCTCAACAACATTTGCAAGCCATTTGATGAAGCCTTTTCTATTTTCAAGCCTTGAAAGTTCTGTCTCTGGAAGGTTTGCGATGAGACCAAGGGTCTCATCTGAGAACAGGACTTCTTTTCCTTTGTTTTGAGCTCTTTGATTGATTTTTGAAAGGGGTTTGACGTCTCTTTGAGCTTCAAAGATAAAGGCTTTTAATGCTTTAAGACTGAGTTGCATGTTATAATATATTTATTATAACTGTCTTATTACATATAGCCATATAACAATCTATATATAGATAATTCATGATTAGAGATAGAAGATCAGGACTATTTACTTTAGAGGGTTATGCTAGCAGATTTAAAGACTTTTTTGGAGCTGCAGCGACAAGAGAAAGTATATACAAAATTAATATGGCTTCTGAGGGTTTTGTTGGTATCGATCTTACTGGTGTCAGTTATATTCAGGGTGTTCATACGCCAGCTGGTGTGCCGTCAACTCCCTCTTCAATACAGGTAGGTAATAACAGGCGCATCACTTATGGGGGAGCTCTTACAGGAAGTCTTGTACCACAAAATAACTATGAAGGAGCAGAATTAGGTTCAGCAAATCTCTTAGCTGCAACGTCACCTGGGTCATCAAATCCAAATTTTATAGTTTTAAACTGGGCAAATGGTGGGCAAGCTTGGAGTGGTCAATTTAACCCTCCTACAGGTACAAGATATGCTTTGTCATTAAATAACTGGTCTACTAGACTGATTTCTGAAAACGTTACTCATTTTATGAATATTCATGGACTAAATCAATTCACTGAAGAGTCTAATGGTGATACTGTGGCGAGCATAGTATCTACAAACATAACTTTTTATGAAGCTCGTGCTGCAGCATTAGCTGCTCTTACGGGTCAGGCTGCAGCATCAATAACAAAAACGCATAATATCCCCAACTTTCCTGCAAGAAACAGTGGTGTGGCACAAGAATTAGATTGGGCACTTGCTATTGAGGCAATGTGTTATGATAATAAAGATAATGGTTATTTTTGTCCTACGCCCCTTTATATTTTAAGGTATGATCCAGCAGGAGACAACTTACACCCAGACTCAGAATCACATCTATGGCGAAATGAGCTTTATGGTAAATTCTTAAGGCAAGTGCACTTAGAGGGAGTTAAAAATTGGTCATGGATGAGAATGCAGTCTGCTGTAGCATCTGGTAACACAGTTATTGTCACAGTTAATGTCCCAGCACTAGAAAGGGGGACTGCAAGTGGTGGCCCTGTTGTCTTTGATTCATCAGGAATTATACCTTCTGGTATAGCTAATCAAGGATTTAGATATGTAGCTAATGGCGGAGCGTCACGAAGTATTACGAATGTTTCACTTGGGTCGCAAATAGGAACAAATTATACAATTGTTATCACACTGAGTGATACTGCCCCTACGTCATCACCTGTATCAAAAGTTAATGGCAAAGTGCCCAATAACGCTGGGCCATACATAGATTATGCCGCTTATGGCAATGCTCCTTACGCAGGAGCAGGAAGTTCAGGGTTAGCTCGTGGATATGTAAGAGATACCGAAACAGTCCCACTTCGCTTAACATCAACTATAACAGTTAATGGTGTTACCCCAGGTTCTTGGAACTGGTTATCACCTGGCCAGCAGCTTATTGTAGCAAGCTAGTTTATTATAGCTGTAACATGTATTTTGAATTTTTACATCCCCAAATTCTTGTTACACCCGCCTTTTCTGCAACTTCCTTTTGTGATTTTCCATCTTTTGCACGAAACTGAAACCTGTTATAACGTTGTGAAAAATCGGTCCACCAAAACCTAATAGGAGTCTCACCGACAAACTGGAATCCGCTTTTTTGATAATGATTATTATGTCCTAATCTCTGATCTGCATACGTCATTATTCGTTTATAACCTGAGGATTTTGCGAAATCTTTCATGTATTTTAGAAGCCTGGTTGATCCTCCTGCAACTGATGTGTTTGTGCGAAAGCATAGTCTAGCTAGCTCTAAAGTCCCATGATTAGCATGAAGTGGCTTTCTCATACTTAAACAACCAACTATCTCATCATTAAAAACTAATGAGATAGTTTGAGATGATCTCACGTTGCCATCTAAATGTGATCCAGCGATAAATTCATTAGCATCGCCATGATTAAAAATAATGCTGCACTCTCTTGCAGAGATACGAAATTTTGACAGACCAAGTTTATGCGTAATAATTGATTTAACAATATCAGGCTTATTAATCCACTCGTCTTCAAAAATATGAAAAAGTGAAATCTCTTTTTCTTTGCACAACTCCGTTTTTATTTGATGTGCTTTCTTATCTTTGCCAGCCTTCTCAGAGTGCCAATATAAACCGTTAACTTCTATACCAAGTTTTAATGCTGGCACGAAAGCATCAATCTCAAAAGGAGAAATCTCTTGCCTTGTTGAAAAACAATTTTGCCCAAGTGACTTTATATACTCTCGAACTTCTTCCTCTATCTTAGAAGTAAAACCGTATGGAAAGCAAACATAACATCTACTTTTTTCATCAATAGACTTTAGTGTTTTCCTTTGAAATGTCCCACAAGTTTTACATGTAAAATTCATGTGAGTTTGATAACCTTGATATTCTGATACTTTTTGCTCTAAGTTAAAGTCTTTATTTTGTGCTAATCTTTCTAGCACTTCATTTCTTGACAAAAGCTTTGACTTTGCAAGCTTTGCAATTCTCCAATCAGATTCTTTCGTTAAACCCTTATTCCATGAACCATTTTTTTCAATTGAAGACTTAACAGAGTCTCCTATGGCTCGAACCCTAGGATCAGACTTATCTAAACCTTTAGACCAACCGTAACCCTTACTTAACCCTGGATATTTTTTTACTTTTGCCTTTTTGGTCAAAGATCTAGCATATCCAATTTTGTCTGCGACTAAGTCTTTTGTCTCTTTATTGCTAGACCAATGTTTGCCTAAAAGCTGTGCTTCACTTATTTTTTTGCCCCTACTTTTCACCCTATCGTCAGTAGCAGACGTCAGTCCCTCTTGCCATTTTCCTCTATGTGAAGTACAAAATCTTTGATATCCTCTTGATGCTCCTCTAAATTTAGGAATATTTTGGCAATCTTTATAATCGCATATAGGTTTTTTTCCCGCTTTAAAAACTAACACATACGCATCTTCTTTATAAATTTTATGAGATCTTGCTAAGTGTGTTGCTAAACCATTATAGTTTTTAAACTCTTTTTTGCATTCTGGACATTTCATGCTAGTTCTACTGGCGTTAAAATGTCATCATTTTCATCTAATATTGCCACAAGCTTAAGTCGACCGTCTGTTAACTTAATTTTTTGCCACGACGATGCTTCTAAAATCGTCCCATCGTCTAACTCAATTTCAATTAAGTCTTCACCATGTCTTTTTAAAATTAATTCTATACATCTCTGTATAATTCGTAATGTCTCAAGACCTAATAGATCAAATTTCACAAACCCTAGATGTTCTAAATGCTTGAAATGCATACCTTCGACCCAGGGAGTCTGCAATACTTTCTTTGATAGAATTAATGGCATTTTCTCTGGAATATTCTCTGAAACAATGACCCCTCCGGCATGCTTACCGAGCGACTTGTTTTGCTTAAACAGAACCTTAATGTGTTCACCAACCTGTGGATATGATTCAATAAATTCCCTAAATGGAGCACAGTATTGCAAGCCATCATCATATTTTAGCTGGAATAAGTTTTTATCATCTCCCTGACTTAGCGTTGCTTTTCTTACATCTGCGTCTAATGTCTTCGTGGCAAGATTTACTTCATCAAATGGAATTTCATAAAACCTGCTGATGTCTTTGACGAGAGATTTTAGTTGGAAAGTATTATAATTAGAAATGGGAATAACATTTGTATCCCCAAACTCTTTCTTCATCAGATCAATAAGTAAATCACGATTACCGATGTCTGTATCAATATCAGGCATCTCTTTTCTATGCTTTGAAATAAATCTCTCGAAAATAAGATCATATTTCAATGGATCAACCTGTGTAATTCCCAACAAATAATTAATAAGTGAGCCAGCACCAGAACCACGACCGCAACCAATAAGCATATTATCAGAAGCAATATCAATGATTGCTTTCATTGTTATGAAGTATTCACAAAAATTTCTTGCAATGATAATCTCAAGCTCTGTCTCTAACCTATCAACATACTCTTTTTTCTTGTCAAAGCCCATCTCTTTCATAGCTTTCATACATGAATCTCTAAGGGCTTCAGGAGCCGTCTTATTCTTAGGTATAGTATAGGACGGAAGCTTAATTTTAGTATCAGGGGTGACATCCTCGATGAGGTCAAAGGCTACATCATGTGACCGTTCAATAGCACCAGCAACTAAGGCATCATCATAAAAATCATACTTCTCTGTCGTCTTTTTATATTCATCCCACATTTGCTTTGCATTTTTTGGATAAAGCTCAGCTTTTAATTCATCAACAGAATCTGGCAACTGAGATGAGTCATATTCAGAATAATTCAACCACCCTAGTTTTTGATATAGTGCACGTTCTCTCCAATACTCTGGCTTACAGTAGTGTGAATCTGCGCTAGCAATAAGCTTAATGCCCGTGCGATCAGCAAGCTCAATTAAGCATCTATTAACTAAGTGTTGCGCACCAAGTTTATTAAATTGAAGCTCTAAAAAGAAATTCTCTTCACCGAATGTGTCGACAAGCCTATCAATCATATTTTCCATTCTCATAAGAACTTTTTCTCTAAGAATAGGGTCATCAATTAAACTTGGTAAAAGTTCTTCAAACGCTTTGTCTTGAAACCCTGAAAAGGCTTCATATGCAAGAGGGCCGGCAATACAAGCTGTTGACGCAACAAAACTGCCTTTATATTTCTTAAGCATAGCAAGATCTACACGAGGTTTTCTATAGAATCCTTCAATAGCAGATCTTGATACTGTATGAAACAAATGCCCTAGTCCCTTTGAATGCTTCGCTAATACAACAAGATGATGTTTTCTTTTAAGAGGATCATAAAACTTTCCTGACTTTGACTCCTCTTCATTTTCGACCGTCTGTCTCTGTTCGTCGCCCTTCTCTGCCTTAACTTTTTTTCCTGCTTTTCTAGCTTCTTCCCTTTCTCTTTGAACTTTTTCATGTTCTGACTTCCAGTCATTTAAATCAGGATGAAGATATATTTCACACCCTGGAAGGAACTTGAATTTTTCTCCTGTTGCATTTAATTGTTTCGCATACAGATGCGCGTGTGCATAAGAATTCATGTTTCCATGATTAGTTATTGCTAACGCTGGAATAGATGACTCTTCTTTTGAATTTTCCCTAACGAAATCAAAATGCTCTTGGGGTAAGCCCATTCCATCAAAAACGCTAAACCCATCATGTGCATGAAGTCCGGTAAATCTTTTAGGCAAAAATATATGTGGTTTATTACTCATCTTTTCTCAAATTTTTGATACAACACGCTTAAAACACTCACGTTTTAAAAAGACTAACTCTCCATTGGGTAGCATGCATTGCATAAAGTTATTAAATGTTTTTATAAAAATTATACTGTTAATCTTGTCTCCATTTATTTTAATAGGTTCTATCTCTATTAAAGATGCAGTTGGCATTTTAATTCTAAATGCTTTTCTGGCATTTAATGCAAATTCTGCGATATTGCCGCTAATAGTATATCGTGGTATGTAACTACTGATATCACTTATACATTCTTCTAGATATTCATAACCCACATATAAACGTGTTTTATGGTCAAGGCTACTGATCAAGTTGACGAGCGTTTTATCGCTAACAACTTGATCACTTAATTTTAAAATCTCATGTTGAATATTTGATGTATTATTATAATCTTCAGAAATTCTTTTTGCAATATAAGATTCTACATATACCCTAGATCTTTCTTCAAATAAAAGATAGTCATGTCTTTTAAAATATTTCAAAATCCTTGACGTTACATACATCCCTTGTTTGTCAATTTGAAGTTTTTTATTTTTTTCTAACTGCTCAACACGATCATCAACCCATACATAGTTTTTATTAAACGCGATTTTGCAATTAGCAAAATCAAACCCTTCAATTATCTTTTTTGGAGAACCATGTGCCTTTGTTATAAGCTGCAATCTTATTGGATAATTAGCATCTATCTCAAATAGATAAGGGTGCATAACATTTGCAGTCTTTGCATATTGTGTTATGCTATCATACCATATTAAGTTACGTAAATGAACATCTTCAAAAAACATTCTCTGTGAGATAATATTTTCAGCGTAAATATCAACATCAGAACCTGATTTAAAGTAACTACTTAATATTTTTTTATCATACACTCCTTCTCGAAGAAGTTTTCTTGCAAACCCACCAGCAATATAACAGTTGTTAGTAAATATATGATTAAATATTGGTGTTTTTTCGATTGCTTCCTCTAAACCCTTTACCCTTGATGTTAACCATGATATGGGATAACGTGTAATACTCATATATTCATATTATCATACCCTATGACATATTACACAATATATGTTAGTATCCGTCATCAATACGTTGGTTTATTATCTTATCTTTTTTGCAATATGCCCTGAAGAACTCTTCTGATGTTACACCTAAAAAGATAAGAAGCTCTAAAACATATTTTTGTGAATCAACTATTTCTTCTAAAAATTTTTCTCGATCAAAATCAGGGATATCCGTAACTCTGTGAGATTTACTATTTTTTAATAATTGTGTAGCCTCTACTAACTCATTAATACTTTCATATGATAAACTCTTACAAAGTTTTTGAGCTGATTTTTGAGCTATATTAAGTGGCCACTCTGGCATCTTCTCTTTACCATCTCTCTCCTGCAAGCGAAGCATAAACTTCTCTTGCAAGTCAAACATCTGTGCTAATTTATCATTCATATTAATTGATCGTTGATGTCTCACCAGAAACCAGCTTCGCTGTCTCGTCCATTAATGCATCAACAACTTTTTTATCATACTCAATATATTCATCAGTAAGTTTAAGTGAGCTTCCAGAGCACTCTTCAAGTCGAACTTGCCTTAAGTGATCAACGACGTCAGTACCAGTTATAATTGCTAATTGCAAAAGCTTTGCTACTTGCGCAATAACATTATCATCAAGAGTAAAATATTTCTTTTCCATATTGATTATAATATAAATCTTCTAAACTATGTTTTAAACTATTTAATCTTTAATTTTTAAAAACCAGGCTGTCGGAACGTGAGATTTTGCATATCTTCTTACTTTAATTTTCTTTTCAATCTTATCTAAATTTATAATTTCCTTAGTTTTAATATCATTTACAATAATATATCTTTCATCTACTTTTTCTGTAACTAAAGCATAATGGCCACCATCATGAGTTTTATGCCAGTAAAGAATTACTACTGATTGCTTTGGATGCTCTAGCCAACTTTTTATTTGATGAGCTGTTGGCTTATGCTTTTTCTTAACAGAAAGTATTCCTCGTGACTCTTCTCTAAGTGCATAATCAAAAAGCGTAGGAAGCGTCCCATCATCAGATCTGCATTCTAAAAATAGCCTATAATAATCTTTAACAATTGTATAAGGCATTCCCGCCCATTTCATTGTATTAAGAATTGCTGTAGGACCACACCCAACGTTATCAGGCTGCTTAATATAGCGAATCACATATACATTATACTAAAGATAGCTTAACTCGTTTATTCAAAATATTGCTCTTGTACAAAAGACTCAATATAATCACGCTTTTTTGAAAAAATAGGTGTATTATCATCTACTTCCCAACGAGATCTAAGGTTTCCTCCTTGAGTATTTTGAACTTTTTTAATACATGACCCTCTCTTAAAGCATGTATCAAGTTCATTCCAATTAATATTCTTTTCTGAGCGAAGCATTTCTATCATGCCGTCTCTGTTAACTTTATTTAACATATTATGAGAAAAATTTGCTCTTGCGAGCATAGAAACAGAATTTCTTTCAGCATCTCGCTGTCGCCAAATAAAATAATTTACTACTTCTTCTCTAGGAAGGTTAAATACTCGTGCATCAAAGGAAGGAAGGCTAACACTCTTTTCTTGTGCATCTTTTTCTTTTAAAAACGTATTAATAAATGTCTCTATAAATCCTGCTGTAGCAAGACCAGCGGATACAGAGGCTATTTTTTGGACTTTATTATCGAACCATTGGCTTGTATTTAAGTTTTTATAGTCCGTCATAAGAATTGATATCTCATCTGATTGTGTATATGCAATCCTTACATTCTGAGCATTTTTACATATTTTTATAGCTGCATTTTCCATGCATGTTGTAAATTTTCTGTCAAAGGGTTTCTGGCAGAAAGATTTCGAAAATTTAGAAAAGTTTTTTCCGTCAACTCTTATTATTACAGGCATTTTTCCTACAAGCGTTTGAGAAAATGGAACTTCATACTTTTTCATTCTCGCAGCAAATGAATTCGGTATCTTTTTTCTATCATTCATATCTAACCCTTTTATTTTGTAACTTTTCTTAATAGCAAGGACGTATTCGTGGCTTTAGGTAAACCTGCTTTAAGCTTCTTTTCATTATCTGCTATATGCAATGTACCCATGTCTAAAGGACCAGCCCTATAAGAAGAAACAGTACGACTAACATTTCTTAGCATGGACTTTGTTTGTCCTACGTCTTGTGAGTAAGATGCAGAATATCTTATTTTAAGATCTTGTGAAGTGCTCTCAGTGTCTATATTAGCACCGATAAAAATAAAGTCCCAACTATATACATTTTGTTGTGTACTAATCATTTCTGCAACTTGTGCTTTCGAAAATTCTTGTGACGAATTTTCGTCGCCATCTGTCATAATAAGAACCATAACCTTTCCTGGACGCTCATTCTCGTGCATTGAATTATACCTATTCCCTGCAGAATTTATTACTTGCCCTATAGCATCATATAGAGATGTCGATCCCATAGGAGAATAATTTTCATCATTCATATAATTTTTAGGAATCTCATCTAAACTTCTCCCTTCAAATAATATTTCATTCTTTCTATGAAATAAGGATAATGTAACATTAATGTCACCGCTAATTTCTCTTTGCTCTTCCATAAAAAGATTAAATCCATCTATAACTTCAGTAGCTGTATCTCTCATAGATGAGCTTCTATCAATAATACAAAGAATTTCTGTTAAGTTTTGATTAGTCATTAATATTCTCCCTGTCAAGTGTGCCATCTGGATATATGATATAAAGAGGTTTCTTTGCTCTTCTTGCATATCCTATAGTCGCCCATGTTCCAGAACCACTCTTTATTTTTTTATAATTTGGCGGGCATGAAATAATAAAATCAGAACCTTCGACTATTTTACGATTTCTTTTCATAGGAGCTTCTGGTTTAGAAATTTCCTCGCAATCAGTATGTGCCCTAAAGTTATCTAGTGTACAAGGCATACACTTTGTGGCTACATTGCATATCTTACAAATATTATCAAAATCTTCGTCAGCTCCAACACAATCACCATGTAAGCAATATAATACATCCTTGCAGCACAGTTCAACTAGTTCTATAACTCTCTCTTTTTGTTTTAATGTCATTCCGACTCTAGCGCCTGTAAATCCTGCAACTCTCATTTTCTCTCCACTAACCGAATAATTTCATTAAATACACTTTCTTCATCTTTTTGAGCATCTACAACATAGTAATTACTACCAAGTGTATTAAACACTTTCAAATATGACTTTCTTACATTTTGTAAAAAGCCTTTATTTTCTTCATATTTATCTCTTCTTAAAGGGCGCCGCAAAAAACTTTCTTCTACAGATATATCAAGAAGAATATTAAAATCAGGCTGTGGCAAATTTCTATGCATACTGATTATCCAGTCAAGATTTAGATTAGAAGCATCACCGTATGCATAACTAGATGCATTGTATCGATCAGATATATAAACTTTATTGCTGTCACGCTCCCACAGCTCATCTGGTATACACTCTACTTTATTTGCTAAATGAATACATTGAAATATATATGAATCTGGCGCACTATGATATAATTGCGCTCTATCAAATAAAGCAATACCAGCTTCAGGCGTCAACCCTATATTAATATGGCCTGAAAGGTATCCTCCTATGATCTCGCCTGTTTTTGATTTATATTCAGGTAAATCAAATTTATTTACATGTAGATTTTTAGATAAAAAATAATCCTTTAACTTTTCTGATTGTGTGTGCTTTCCACACGCATCGATACCTTCTAAAGCAATAAATACCATATAATATGGTATCAACGAATTAAATTTTGATTAGCTATTTAATTTTGAAGTTTTCATTCTCTCAAGTACCCTTTTTACGTATTTTTGGGTCTCTTCTATGTCAGGAACTCTTCCCAACTTTTTTACCCTATATGGCCCGGCATTATATCCAGCAATAGCTAGCGACAGGTCACCTTTAAACATTTTAAGCAGCTTTTTCATGTAAAGTGCTCCGCCATATACATTTTCTTGTGGGTTATGAGGATCAACACCAAGTTCGCTTGCAGTAGCTGGCATTAGTTGCATTAAACCTACAGCACCAACCCTAGACCTTGCATCTGGTTTATATGCAGATTCTGTTCGAACCATTGCATCTATCAAGTTCGGCGGTACACCAGTTTTTTGTGAAGCGTCTCTAATTAAATCATATATATCACCACGTGAAAGCGTTTTTAAGCTCTCTATGCCAGGTGGATGTGCCCCTTGAACAGACGTGGTCGTAGCCCCAGCAGGAGAACTAATTGATGTTGCTAATGCAAGCGCAGCTATTCCTTTTTTTAGAGGGTTTTCATTTATACTTTCGTTAATAATAAGACGAAAATCACGAACGGTAATGCGCATACGAATACATATTCAGACTCTATACTTATTATAAGCCATTTTCATCAGACCACTTAATACCTGGGCATAAATTATTCTTGGTAGCAGAAGCATACCCTATAACAAATGATATAAATTTTCCTACCGCTTTAAATGGAGTAAAAAAACTAGAGCCAATCTTAAAATCATCAATTGCGTAAGCTATTGCAGATATAAGCCCCAAAACAACAACCACAAACAACAAAAGTAAGCCTAATACAGTAAAAAATGCGATAGTATCCGTAATAGCCACGTATACGATAAGTGCAACCGTGCCTATCGATAAGCATATGCCACAAATGAATAAAACATGAAGTAATGCTATGAATAAAGGCTTTATTACAGACATAATAAAATTATTTCTACTTTGTTCTTTTTTATATTGCTCTTCTTTAAATTTAAAGTAACTTTCTTTACTCATTATCTCATAATAAATTTGCTCATTTGAAAAAAAGACAAATAAATAATCTATTGAATAAAAAAATGCTCTTATCAATAAAACAGGAATATGTACAACCAAAAAGAAAATTGTTAGCCAAAAATAAGGGCAAAGATTAGATGGAATATTGCCTGATTTGGTATGATACTTATGAAGTTTTCTATGCCAAGACTGTGTATTTAATGTTACTTCCATAAGATTATTTTATTATAAAATAATCTTATATACACAAAATCAACTATTTATACTTACTTTATTGCCCACACAAGGACCTTCTGCCAATTTTCTATATTGAACCCAACCATCAGAGAAATTTCCGCTCATGTTTTTAACACCAGATATAGCAAATGCGATATGTTCAAATGGTGATAGATGTTTTGGTTGCCCTTCACCTGTATTAATCAATCTATCATGTAAGTGTATATCTGCCTTAGGGTCTCTTTTCCCTGAGTGAGTTAAGTATGATACTCTTGCTACTCTGCCTGTACATGTTTTTATAATATCTTCCATTTCAAGCTTACAATCAAGCTCTGAATCATAAAATGGAAGGTGTGCCTCTTTATTTTTAAGTAATTTGGGCTTTGAAGAATTATATTTGTCAACAATCATATTCGTTAAGTGCTGAAATTCTGGCTGTGCATCTTTGTGTGATCTCAAAAAGATCCAATTGTTCCAGCCATCTTCCGTTGCCGTAAAAATTGATTCCATCCACATCCACGGCTCTAAAATTCTATTAGCAAGCTGCTTATGCAAATCTAATTTCTCAAGATACCAATGTGCTAATACAGCAGGATATCTTGCGCCATTCCAGACTGCCTTAGCAAGGCTACATTTTATACCTTTAAGTTGGTTATCTGCTTGCATGCCTTTCTGGATTTTTCCCCAATGAACAGGCAAAGCAGGATTTTTTAAAACTTGCTTTCTAAAACGCTTTGTTGGGATTGCTCTAGATGAACCTGCATTTCTACTGTGTGTACGATGTGTCATTAATTCACTATGGATAAAACGTGGATACCTTAATCTAAATGTAGTTAGACGAGATCCACATTCGTTGATGGAATCAGCAAGTATTTCTGCTTCATATCCTTTGAGAGAAGCTTTCTTATTTTTCATTTTATATTATACCTTCTTATAAGATACCAGATTCATTATCTAAAATATGCAGCTTATCATGTATTTCACAATCGCCGTCATATCCTACTGCCGGACCCTCTTTGCCAATTTTTTTCCATGTATCATTAACAGTAGTAAACGTTTGTAATCTACTTATATGATATGAAGAAGGCCCGGCAACATTAGCTACTGCATCTATGTACATCGAAAATGTGCCTTCCTCAATATGATACATATATGAAGGAATATTTTCTCTTTTTAATTCTTCTTCAAATTCTGCAGCAAGTGCTGTATCAATCCCGAAGTGCCTAAAACTTTTAAGAATATTAATCCATCCGTCATAATTATAGGGCTTAAAGGATGATCCACGACCAACATTTTTGTAACCAAGTAATGTTACGTTTAATGGCAGTTTCTCGATAAAGAGCAACATTTCTGATAGTTCATCAAGTGTAGATGTTCCCATTACATACTGAATGTTGATTGTTGGATCAATTTGGTTTAGGCTACATGGGTTTATGTTACGTGGAATATGTAATTTACTCAGTGCATTAATAAATTTTTTGAGACCCGCTAATGATTTAACTGAGTAGGCAAATGCGCCACATGATTCTATAACATCTTTTGCATACTTCTTATCTTCCATCCACTTCAATGATTTTGTTGTAAAGTTAGGCACTATGTGCCTAGATCTAGCATATTTGAGAATCTCAAGAAAATCTGGATGTTGTGTTGTTTCGCCTCCACCAAATGCAATCTCAAAAACTTTGTTTTCTGCTAGTTCATCAATAACTAACTTTATTTTATTGAAATTAGCATGTTTACCTTCTATAGTAGAGTTTTGGTAACAAAAGCTACAACCTATATCACAGTAGTCTGTAATTTTCATATCTACTAACTCTGGTGCTGATGGTCTTACTTTGCTTACGTCTGCTAAATCAAACGAAACTCTTATCTTTGATCCATTTAATCTATTAAATAATGTCCACCAACCGCCAATATCTTTTCGAGCCGTCCAGCGTGTAGTACGCTCTTCTTTTGGGATACCAAGACTAACTTCTCTAATTGAGTTATGATAGCTTGCTTCGTGAATCCCGTCGTCATTATCATTCCCACCGATTATAACACACTCATCTTGCATTAAACATTCATATAAATCATGGAAAAAATCAAGATTAACATTTGTCTCTTCCCAATTCGTAGGAATTAAAAGAACGCTTTGATGATCAATGCTGCCATCAACATATTTTACAGTAAAATCACTGCCATATTTCTTAATAAGAAGTGCATTAATAGCACTAAGAATTGAATCTTGATTTTCATGAAAATCCCCGTAACCACAGTATGACGTCAAAGCACGAATTAATGTTGTATCAGCATAAGCTTTTTTTGCTTCTTTACTTGAGGCAGTAAAATACGACCACCCGAATAAATGGTCATCAACATCATAGTCTTTACAATCATTATTTCTTGCATTATCAAAAAAAATAATGCTATGTGAGCTAGAGCTATTTGTTGCAAACCCGCGGCGGATATTCATTAATTTAAATCTCATTTAAATTAATTTAATCATGAAAATATTTTTATTACACAGTAATTGGTTCTATATTAAAAATCTTAGATATACCCACACTCTTACATTGCCCTTCTATAAAAAGTACTGCAAGTGTCTTATACTTTCCATTGTTATATTCTGTGTGTGTATTTGTACGAATTCCTAAAAAAATGCCTGTATAAGATACTTTGCCTTTTTCATGATATGATTCATTTGAATATGATATAGACACATGTTCACCAATAGCAGTGTCTACCAACTTTGAAAACCCTACTGCCATATTAACCACACTTTGCCCAGCCACACTCCAAGCATGTAATGCAACCTTCTTGATAAGCAAATTTTGTGCCATTGCAATTACTACATGTTTTAGCAGCACTAGTCTCAGTGCCATCTTCAATATAACTCTTCAATACTCTCGAAATACATTTCGCAAAAGAAAACATATCAGCATCTTTTTCTTTTTGAAGCTGCTCTACAACATACTGTATCTTTGCTCCATGTCTTAATGAAAGTGATATTAAACGAGTTGTATGAGAATAATTTGCATTATCAAATGCATCTGCGATATTTTTTATAATAAAGTCGCCACCATTTTGTACTTTAAGATCATATATTGCATTCGTAGTTTTTCTATCATGCTTTGTAAGTATACCATCTGTATATTTTTTTGGAATTTCTATATATTTAGATAACCCACCAAAAACCTCGTATGGTTTGCCCTCAAGTAATCCTACAATAATAGTCCAGTTTTCACCTTTAATTTTCGTTTTATGAATCTTACAGGGAAGCTCTTTAGGTCTTCTTGAAGCACTTTTCTGTATAAATTGTTCAGGATTTTGTGCAGATTCAGAAATAAGAACACCTGATCTACAACCATCTCGATAAACTGTAAAACCCTTACATCCTTTCTCCCAAGCACTCATATATACATTTGCAACGAGATCTTTTGTTGCACTCTTAGGAAGGTTGCAAGTTTTTGAAATACTGTGTTCAACCCATTTTTGTGCAGCAGCTTGAATATCTACTGATGCCATCCAGTCTACGTCATTTGCCGTTGAACGATAATACGGAGATTCTTCAAAGCTAGATTTTTCTGTTGCTTCCATCCAGCTTTTAAATCCATGATGATAAACAGTATATTCTTGCCATTTATCACCCATTTCATCGATATAATCAACATTAGCATTTTCGCTGCTTTCTATAATCTTCTTACGCCTTTTATATGATGGCAAGAAAATTGGCTCAATACCACTGGATGTTTGAGCTATGACAGACACTGACCCTGCTGGAGCTGTAGTAGTATTACAAATGTTTCTTCTACCATAACATTTATACATTTCATTGGTTTCTTTATCTGATGCATTCATCAAGCGAGCCATAAACGGGTGCTTCAACGTTCTTTGCACATCACAAACTGGAAATGCCCCTCTTTCTTTAGCCATAACAACTGAGCTCTTATGTGATGCTAAAGCTAGCGTTTTATAAATCTCTTCAACAACATTAATAGATTTTTCTGAACCGTACCTCAAACCCAAATATGCTAATGTATCGCCTATTGCGGTTACACCGAGGCCAGTTCTACGACCCTTCTCTACCATATTGCGTATTTTTTCCCAAAGCTCAAGCTCAATGCGTTTAACACTCTCTGGCTCAGGATCATTTTTAATTTTAGTGATTATTTTTGTAATTTGTTCTAATTCAAGCTCAACGATATCATCCATTAGTCTTTGAGCAACAATAACATCATTAAAAAAAGACGCATAATCAAATTTTGCGTCTTTTTTAAAGGGATTTTTTACGTAAGAAAGTGTATTCAATACAAGAAGCCTACAAGCATCATATGCTGAAAGAACTATTTCTCCACAAGGATTTGTTGATATACTCCCAAATCCCTCTTTCTCATATATGTCTGCAAGTGTCCACTTTTTAACAGTATCCCAAAAAAGAAGGCCTGGTTCTGCATTTTCCCATGCTGCATCAATAATTTGATTCCAAATTTTCTTAGCAGAAACTGAATTGACGATTTTGGGATCTTTGCTATCTACGGGCCACTGCAATGCGAATTCCTTGTCTTCACTAGCAGCTTTCATAAAATCATCTGTAAGCTTTATTGATAAATTTGCACCAGTAACCTTGGTTCTATCACGTTTAATGTTGATAAATGTCTCAATTTCAGGATGCCTTACATCAATAGTTAGCATCAAAGCACCCCGGCGGCCGCCTTGAGCAACTTCTCTGCATGTATTAGAGAATCTCTCCATAAAAACGCCAATACCATCTGTTGTACCTGCTGCATTAGCGGTAGATAAACCCTTAGGGCGGATTTTTGATATATCGAACCCGACGCCGCCGCGCCTTTTCATAATTTGTGCTTGCTCTTGGTCAGTATGTAGGATACCACCGTAAGAGTCCTCAGGAGATGCGACAACAAAACAATTAGACAGACTTTGGTGCTTATATGTATTTCCTATTGCAGACATAGGAGAGCCTTGTGGGATAATTTTCTTAAATCCATCAAGTAAGCTACGAATTCTTTTATAAGAAACAGGATTTTCATATTTTGACTCAACACGATGCAGTTCACGTGCTAACCTATCATGCATTGAATCAGGTGTAGGCTCAAGAAGCTCACCTTGATTATTGCGCAAAGCATATTTTCCCAAAAAAACATCTGCAGCAATCTCATCTTGATTAAAATAATCAAGGCACAGCTTTTTAGCATCATTAAAATTAACAACCTTCGACATTATACTCCCTCTACACTACGAAGCTCAACAACCCTATCGTTCGCAAGCTCATTCCATTTATCACGTAAATGGCTTTTCATATCTTTTTTTACAGTTTGTTCATACTGCTCTAAATCTGTTTCTCTTTCCATAACGTCGAATGTTGATGTTGATGTATCAACTTTCACAGGAAAAACTATACCATCTTTTCCTAATCTGTTTTTTGCAACAAACAAATTTCCTTGTCCATTTGCTTTTTGCAATGGTTTTCTTGCAAGCGTTAAGACTACATCACAAACCATAACTTTTGCAAAACTTTCTGCAATATTTTCCAAACCAACAATTTCGCTATTTGCAGATTCTCTATTTGATTGTGATGCTGTCCAAATAGGAATGTTCAGCTCCATTGCAAGTCCCCTTAATTCTTCATAAACAAGCTTAAGCTCATGTCTCACAGAATCAAATTGCCTAGTAGATCTCATAATATCAGCATAATCAACAATAACAATATCAGGAACGAATTTTTTAGTAATCGCAAGTTTTTCTATGTGGTTACGTAGAGTAACCACTGACGCATGATTCGTCGGAAACTCTTTAATTATTAATCTTCCGAGGTCGTCTTTCATATTCTCATATCGCTCTTTTACAAAATCCTTCTCAGCAACAATGTCAGATGATGAAATGTTACATAGGTTAGAGTCATAGCGAATGCCAATACTTCTCTCACGTAATTCATATGTATAGTGCAAAACATTCTTTTTTGCTCTAATTGCATTGGCACCTAGTTGCACTAGAAAATGTGATTTACCGACACCTGTAGGTGCAACGAGAACGCCTATCTCCCCTCGGCCTAAACCGCCATTTAAAATCTCTTTTACGTCTAAACCTTCTATGCCGGTAGGAATGCTAAATCTATTTTCTTCAACAAACCTTGCATCTAAATCTTCTAAAAAATCATGTCCACTAGAATTAGGCGTGCCGACAGTAATAGCTTCTTTAATTACATCAACTATAGTTTCATGCTTTTCTTCTTGAATTAAATCTACAGCTTTTTCTAAAGCTTCTTTAAGGGCTTGATTTTTACAAAAATCCAATGATTTTTCTTTTACCCAAGGAAGATCACCCATATCAGGATTCGTTTTAATCTTTCTAACATATTCAACAACATTCCTACAAAGAACATCATCTTTTGTTTCATTAAAATCGTCTTTTGTCATCGTAAGAACAAGCTGAAATGTTGGGAAGCATTTGTAGCTTTTCCAATAATCATTATAGATTTCAAAAAGATATCTTACGTGTGCTTGCTCAAAGTAAGAGGGCTTTATAACTTCTATCATCTGTTGTGCCCATGAATGATCACATAAAAGCGCTTGAAGTGTTTTTTCTTGAAATTGTTTTCCAAATTGTTTAAAAGATACAGAATTTTCATTTATCGTCACAATTATACTCCAATTATCTACACTCGTGTTGCATCTACAAATGCATTCCAAAGTTCTTGAACATCAAATGTGGGTAAACCCTCTTTATGTAATGCCCTCATTAAGTCCAATTTTTTTCCTTGAGACTTTTCTCTATTGACTGCTGCATCTATCCTTCTTATTTGTATAGCCGCAAGGTTGCTTACGTCTAGATACATAAGCTTCCAATTCCGCTTGATCAATAATTCGTTGCTACAAATATTTTTTATAATTTTTAACCTAGTATTGGGTCTTTTCTTAGTCTCATTAATAATATCTGTAACAGTTACTTCTTTACTTGTCCCCAGTTCAGGAAATCTTTTTGATAGTGTTTTAAAACCTGCACCTTGAACTCCTGGTATATTATCTGACTTATCTCCACAAATAGCTTTAGCAGTAACAAAATTCTCTGCTGTTATTCCATATTCTTTAATAACATCACTAGGCCCAATAAAAATTTTTTTTGTCCAACTAAATATTGTCGTATTATCATCAAGAAGTTGATAGAAATCTTTATCTGCAGATGCTATTATCTTTTTCTTATCATTAAATGTATTGCGTGAAAGATAACCAATAACATCATCTGCTTCGCAGTCTTCAACGTAAATTTGACATACTGGAGTATGCTGCAAAATTTGTATTAATGCCTTTGTTTGCTGTACCCTGTTCTCTTGTGTATCAGGTATCTCATCTCCGTAATATCTATTAAGCCTTGGAGGTTTTCTATTTTTTTTGTATCCCGGGAAAATATTACGGCGCCTTAATGAACCGCCAGCTTCCCAGCATACATATGTCTCACTAGGACCTACAAGTTCTACAAGATATCTCAATGAATTTAAAAAACCTACTATTCCACCGGCTTGAGTACCATGAGATGACATAGCTGGATTTCTAATATAGTGACGCGTAAACAAGTTCATGCCATCTATTATAAGGATTGGTTTTACCACATATTCATTTTATGACTCATAGAATGATTGTTTATGAATTGTAAACTAAAATATTCACAAGTTTCCCTGTCTATAAAGCTCCAATTGATCTTCTTCTAAAACATTTTCTAGCTCTTCAAATTTAAACCACTCAGTTTTATAATTTTCAATAGTACATAAAGTGTTTTCATAACACTCAAGTCTCATTAAAACAGCTAAAGGTATAATCTCATCCGAGGTTTTGAAGTGCCATAGTTTAACTTTCCCACTTGAATGATAAGTTAATAGATTTTTATTAGCATCATAATGTTGACTAGTCCATACATTAAAAAAATATTTTGCAGCATGCTCAAATGATGTATGACCTGAACCTAGTACTCCTCCTGGTAATGACCATTTCTTATCGTCAACATGCTTTTTTAAGAAAATAGATCCTTTTTCTCTATTCACGCAGACTAAAAGGACTGCAGGTTTAAGACTTGTTTTAACTTGTTGTGTAGCATGTATAATTCCCTTTCTCCATTCAACAGAGTCAAAAACAACTTTACCAATGTCAGATCTTTTTTGTGGTGCATTTATATAATTTAAACCGCTGTCTGCTTCAATGACTTTATAAATTCCTTTATAGCGAGAAATAAAGCTACTTTTACCACTATAAATTGTTGCTGAGCTTACTTTTGGTAGGGCTTTTTTTAATGAAGCGTCTATTTGATAGGACCATACTTTATCTGTTCTTTTATCTTCTAAGGGTAAGCATGTAACATCTGGAAATTTTGCTTTTATCATTCTCTCCCTGGTAGAATAGTCAAGCGGATTAGCTTTAGTTCCTGTGTTAGGATCTATGCCCAAGAAAACTATAACATGCCTATGATTTTTTAATGCCATATTTATGAGAAATAAATGGCCTTCTGATAAAGCGTCAACTTGAAATTTTCCTATTACTGCCCCTATGTTCATCTTCTATAATATTACAGATGAAGCACCATGTACATAATTTATACTATTCTTAGATACATAGGGTCTATTGTTTGTCCCTCTATTTCTATTCTTGCGTGGGGAACACTTGGCGCAAACATACCCTTATTCTCTTCATCATAATATGATGACCAAAGATTATTGGGTGAAAGCTTCATATAATAATCTACCTCACTATAACTTAGATATCTGTTGGTAAGTAAACCCATATCACCAGAAGGTATTTCCATGCCCCACAACCTAACTTCTGGTTCATCCTCTTTTAGTTTTTTGTAGTCGATTGCAATAAGAGCAGATGCAGCGATTTTACTTGGGTGGTTACTGCTTAACTCAATATTTTTTGGAGGCTCAGAGAACACAACTTTCGGTCCAAGATGAGATACACCTGCACTGTGAATTGAATGTCTTATAGACATTGGGCTTATGTCCAAAGCTTGAGAAAGATTTTTTATAGCATCTGGATGATTTAATAGTGCTCGGCCTGCCATAAGCCCATATTTCTGAACCATCGGTATGGATGCAACAGGAACCCATGCATACAATTCTACATCGCTGCGTTTTATATGCTCGCTGGCCTCTTTAAGGTATAAGTTTATAAAAGTCTCTAATAGCACATTAGTAACTATCTTCCTGTAGACTCAAATCCATTCGACCCTCTAATAGTTTTAGAAATAATATTACTATCATCTTCTTGAAATGTAACATTTGGTGACATCCCAACATTATATAAAACTAGCTGAGCAATCCTATCACGTATCTTAACTTCAAATGGCTCATCCGTAGTATTCATTAACAACACAATAATTTCACCCCTATATGTCTTGTCAATTATGCCGCCGACAGGAAAAATACCTCTAGAAGCCAAACCAGACCGACCCTCTATTTTAAAAAATACAGATTCTAAATCACCATAGTCTGTAATTTTAATCCCTGTGTTAACTTTAGTAACTTTACCCGGCTCCAAAAACAAATGTTTACATGAAGATAGGTCATACCCTACATCACCATGAATCTTTGGCTCAGGACATTTTGCATATGTGTGTACTCTCTTAAATTTAATCGTTTTCATATTATTCACTCATAGACTCTTCAAGGCTTGATGCTATAGCTTGTACTTCTACAAAGCTATCTGTATCAATATCCATGTCATCCCTTAATTGCGGCCCGCCGCCGGCTACTCTTACCATATGTGACTCTATCATATCTTCAAGGTAATTTTTATATTCAGGATTTTCTAAAATTTCATCAAATTTACTTTTATGAAATTTTTTCTCAATTTCTAATGCACCAGTTCTTTCATCTGAAACTACAAAATTTTTCCATGATCCCGTTCCTTCTACAAGAATTTTTTTGCCTTTGATTACAACAGGGCCACTTACACGAAGAAAATCAAATAGCTCTTCATGTTCTTTAATGCCTACACCAAAATGAATCTGAAAATCACATTTTCTAAATGGGGCAGAAACTTTGTTTTTGATAGTTTTTGCATTTACATTGATTCCTACTATTTCATCTTCTTTATTTTTAATATGTGAACCAGCACCAAGCTTAATTCTAACTGATGAATGAAAAGGGATAGCTTTTCCTCCTGGAGGAACTTGATTATCACCGTATAACTGCCCGATATTCGTTCTCGTCTGATTTAGACATACCATAGTTACCCTGTTATGGCCAACAACACTAGTTAACTTTCTAAATCCTTTTGACAGCGCTCTAGCCTGCAACCCTATTGATTCTTTATCATAGTCACCTAAGATCTCTGCCTTAGGTGATGATGCGGCTACAGAATCCCATATTATAGTAACAGGAACATCTTTCTTCAAAGATCTTGCTTTCATAATAATTGACTCTACAAGTGAAAAAACCTTTTCAGTACAAACGGCATCAGCATAAATAAATCTCTGATTAATATCAACGCCAAGAAGCTTCAAATTTTCAACAGACGTAGCATTCTCTGAATCAATATATGCTACGATACCGCCCATTAACTGTGTTTGTCTAGCAATTTGAATAGCTATATGTGATTTTCCAATTGACGGAGGACCAAAGATTTCTATAATTCTCCCCTCAGGAAGACCACCGTTCTTTTTATTTGCTATAACATAATCAAGCTGTTTGATGCCAGTTGAAACCCAGCGATGAACTTTTGTTGGAGCATCATCTCTTTCTAAGTTATATGCAACCTTTTCGCCTCCGCCATGCTCTCTGTTTAATGCTTTAATTAGATCAGACGTAAAATTTGCTAATCCTGGATCTAGTATTTCTTCTTTGCCTGCTGTGTCTTTCTTTTTTTTAGATGCCATAGTAAATTTTACAAACTATTCGGCGCAGATAAAAACTTAATTTCACCTGCGCCGAATAAAATTCATTATCGTTTAATGGCTTTATACTGACTCTACAACACCCTCAAGTTCTTTAAATACGCTATCAAGACTTTCTTTCTCCTCTGACGAGACTTCGTGGCCTACGCTTGAGTCATTCCCACCAGAAAGCTCAGTTCCTGTGTCATCACCTGACTCTTCTGAACCATCTTCATCTAATCCAAGATGCTCTTGTACACGCTTTTCAATTTCCTCAAATGGAATGAGCTTATAGATATCATCTAAATCAGCCACCTCAGAAAGAATCTCCGCATTCTTTGATTTTGCATCTTGAACTTCTTTCTTTGATCCTGTTGGCACAGGCATAAAAGGTCCCTTTGCTGGCCTTGCCATGATAGATGTTTTTGCATATTCAGCGTCGCCCTTGGTTAGAGTAACCTTAATATCATGACCCATGTCAGGATCAGTAATATCACCATAATCACTATCCATCATAATTTGATACAAATCTTGTGCAACTGTCTTTCCGAATCCCCAAATGCGGACTCCCTCATCTTCTTCGCCCCTAACAATAACAGGTGCGTAATACCTTCGCTTTGGAAAAAATTGCTTGGCTAAATTATAGCTATCTTTATTATTTTCATTTTTTAACTTATCAATAAGGTCTTGAATAGGGTCAGGCTTTCTAAATTGAGATGGTGCAAGAATACCGGGTCCATTGCCAATGTTATAATAAAATTGGCGCTCTTTAAATGGCTCACCACCATTTCCATCTGGCCATGGAACAAGTCTAACTGTTGAAGGTACATCTTCAACAGGCCTCCAAAGTGAGGACTTTCTGCGGCCTTTACCAGATAATTGATCTACTTTTCTTTTGATTTTGTCGAAATCGATACCCATTATTTTATTCCTTGATTTTGTGATTTTATAGTGAATTTAAGTCTAACAATTAAGCTAAACTCATTTAAATATTACTTCTTTTTTTGTCGTTTGTTCAATGATTTTTATTTAAATTTTAATAAAATTTGCCTACGATTTTGCCACCAGCAAATGCTCTAGCATTAACTTTTGCATTTTTTTTACGCTGCTTCTTTGGCCCAGCACTTAAAGGACCAGTGTAACCTGAAATTGACCCTCCTGCTACAGAGGATATCTCATTTTTGTCTTTTTTCTTCTTTTTTTTCTTCTTCTTATCAAGATCATCAGGTTCTGTCATAAGCTCTTTTTTTTCAAGTACAAGGTTGATAAACTCCCTTAATGATTCATTCATTCTTTCTCCTGCTATACTCTTTCCAGCATGTAAACCAACATCAGAACCATTTGTAACAGTAAAGCGAGGCTTTAAAAAATTTTTAGCCATAATTGTATTTAGCTCTTCGTACCATTCTCGATCATCATCATTCATAATTTTATTTTGCATTATCTCAGATGCATTGACGTCTGCAGACATTGATGGACTACCCATTGTATCACGTGGGGGCATACCTATCTGCCTGTAAGGTTGATCTATTCTATGAGAACCAGCTCCGCCGGCGGTTTGACCTCTTCCAGATGGCCTCGCAGAGGCTTTTTCTGTTGAATTTTTTATAGCGTTGAAGAGCTTTGGCACATAACTAAATATAAGTTAGTATATCTGTTATAAATTAAAGATTTTATGATAATGGGCTTAACAAATTATGTCTATTTTTTTCCTGTTCAGATGACCATCTATCTGAGAAATGAACTAGCAATGATAAATGCGTCTCTTTCATCGCATATGGCTTATTTTCTTGTGCATATTGCCCGTCATTTAACAAAATTGATAAATATTCATCTTTTGATAAGGAGATACCATATTCATTCATTACAAATAACCCTAATTGTGCATTAGGCATCTGAAAATCTACATTGTACATTTTTCCTCGTTGTTTATGCCAAGTAGACGTTTCTGTTATATAATATGGTCTTTCTAATGACCCTACTTTTCCCCAATCATGAAATAATGTAGAAATTATAAGTGATTCCGAGCTTACAGATTTTAAGTTCCACGTTTTAGCTAAGCTTAATGTATTATTAAATACTCTCAATGAATGATCTACAAACCCACCCGGAAAAGCATTATGAAATTCAAGTCTTGATGATGCTGGAGCTAATACTATTTGCTCTTCTAAATCTTTTATCATCTTTTGAAATTTTTCTTTTCTCGGGGAAGTGATCTTTTCTACTAAAGATTGAAATTTTTCCCAATTTTCTTCTATTTTTTTCATAGAAGCTTCATTAGTCCAGCTTCTTTCTATCATAATTAGTTCTTTTTCACTTAAAACTTTATTATTCATTAAATGTCCTCTTGCTTCATATAAAATTTTGTTTGAAATCCTGGAATAGCAGAACAAGATCTCATTATATTTTGAATATATATTTCATGTTCAGGATGTACATCAATAATAACTGCATCGTGGATAACAAAAAGGAAGTTCATTAGTAATTTATTATTATCTATAAACTTTTTTCCTTCTGCAAAACCTAACAAAGAAGCATCAACAGACGTTGACTGTATATAATAATTGTATAATAAACTAGGGTGAGATTTGATGGGTTTTATTATTCTACCATAGTAATTTTTAATATATCCGCATTCTTTATATTGTTTAACAAGTTTATGCTTAATTGCTCTTGTTCCAAAATAAGATGTCATATCTTCAATTATATTTCGTAGTTTAGAACCACTTAATCCTGATAATGAAGACATTCTATCTTCTTGAGCACCATATAATAAAGAAATGCACATTACCTTGACTAAGTCTCTACCAATCAGATTATTGAAGACTTTTTCCTGCAAGTCAGCATAAATGTCTTCAGGGGCATCTCTGCCAGATAATATTAATGCAATTCTTGGCTCTATTGATTTAAAATCAAGTGATTTTACTTTTCCATGCTTGAAATTTGAGCTAAATATATTTCTTTTATCTTTGGGCAACGTTAAAATTCTGGGACCATGTTTAATAGTTAATCTGCCCGTGATAGTTGACGTCATTTCATATATGGGTTTTTTTGCAAGCCCGTCTGCTTTGGGAAAAAATGTTTTGAATGTTGATTTGACAGAAGGATTCTTTTCAGCCCTATAATAATGATACAATATATCTTCATTAACTTTAGAACATTCTAAGTTTTCTAGAAGGCCCCTAGTCACTTTAAATACATCGTTATAATAACCAGCATTATCACTAGCTAGGGCTCTTAAAGCAGAGCTAAAGAGCCCCTGGATATACTCCTTGTATAATAGGTCAGGTAAGATATATCTCCATCGTAATTTAGCTGCGGGATCTTCTGCTAAGAAAACTTTAAACATATTTGCCCATGGATCTGGCGGTAAAACTTTGTACTCATCTCCCGAAAGCTTGCAAAGCTCATTTATGCTTTTTTTCTTATTTGTCCTTCCGATAATCCACATATCATCGTCTAAGGAGCCTACCCATCTGTAAGAGTTGTTATCGGTATTTAATACAAGATGTTTATCTTCACCAAGAACATTTTTTTGGATAGCTATATGCATGGTATATTATCCAACAAAATGTTGTTAATATACACAATCAATTTTCATTAGATTGAGAGTTTTTCTCAATTTCTTCTATAGCTTTTAATGCAACCCCTATATGGTGTGTTAGTGATTTATACTCTCCATAAGCATCAAGAGGTACTAACTCCCATGATGACTTGAATTTTCCTTGAGAAATTGTATGTACAAATTTATTTACACCATATATGTTGTCTATTGTGGTATTTGTTTTAAAATCAATAAAAAATTGTTGCATGTAATAAACAAGAGGGCATCCCCATGTTTCCATAGAAACTGTTGCAGGCAACGTTTGAAGTGGCAAATTTCCTGGTGAAAGTCCTGTAGGAGAAAGTGGCCCTGCATCACCAGCACGAATCATATGAATTGTTGAGAGTAGCGCTTCTTGTATAGTTCTAAAACTAGCATTAATAATAGCACTATTATTTGTTCCATATGTTATTGTTGGCATGCTATCTGTAATAAACTTTTTGACGCCAGCTGTACCACCTGCAACTTCATAAAGCTTTTCGCTTCCTGGAGAAGCATTATTTACTTTTGTTATAAGATTTTCTTTACTCATCGCATTAATAAAATCATTATAAGTTTTAAAAGCAGAATCGTCTGTAAGCTGCTGTATCCTGTCACCTAGCGTTTGAAGAGAATTATCACGCTCCATTTTATATCTGTCACCAAGAGCAGCATATCTTGTCGCTGTTTTATCAAAAAAGTGAATTTTTAAAATTGTTTGCTCATTTTTAATAGCTTCAATATCACCAGTATCAACAACTGCACCGGGAACTGTCTCTATAAGAACGTCAATAACAGGCATTCTAAAAATTCCATCATGGATATTGCTAATCCTTATCTCTTGTTCATTGAGCATTTTTGTAGGGTCATCAAACTTCTTAGATAAAAGTTTTCTAGTGCCAGTTCTTTCATCAATCTCGGTGTTATACAATCCCTTGAGTCCATAATTGATAGATCCCATATCATCAATAAAATTATTAAAAACAAATTGTATAAATTCACGCAAGGGAACACGTATGCCCCTTCTTGCTCTTGCAATTGCATTTAATGCTCTTCTTAGTTCATTAACATTAATTGCAAAACTGCCGATATTAAGATTTGCGGCTGCACCCGCCTTTTCATTAAACGGGTAAAATAATAGCTGAACATCTGTGTAATTTGCACTTTGTGCAAGGGGAACACCTACAAAAATGCTTATTAATTTTGACAGTGATACATAGTTTTTCTTTTTTGACTTATTTAACTCTTTTTTTATACTTGAATCTAATCTAGTTGCAAGTGTATCAAGGTCAAGCATAGGGTCTTCAAGATCAGGGTTTTGAATAACATTTTTTATTCTTTTTTCTATAACACCTGTTAAACTATTAAGAAAATCTTGCGCTTTGCCATTTCTACCCCTAGTGCCAGGTCCAAATAATTCTTGAAGTTCATTTTTTAACTGCTTTATTTCGTTACTTTCTTTGCCATTCCTTCTTCTTCCAACTAGTGTATTTAGTTGTTTACGTTGTTCTCCTGACAATGTTAATACGGATGACAAGTCTTCTGCCATAGAAAATAATGATTGCTGGCCCCTGACCTCTTTTATACCTTGCTTTCTCTGTTCAACACGATTTCTCAAATCGGAAATTTTTTGCTGTATTTTTCTAACTGCGTCTGCCGCAGCCATAACTTCATCACCATCAGTAATAAGATTGATAAGCATATCACTTGCACCCTTCGTTGCAAGTTTAAGTTTTAGCTTAACTTGACCACCTTTTGTAAAATTAAATGATGAATTTACAACCCTAAATTTATGCTTCAATCTCATATTATTTAAAAGTCGGCCATAAACATTAGCATCTGACTTATCTGGATGGCTCCAGCCGTATTCTATTAACATCTCAGTATTTGAGTAAAGATCTGGTCTAATAAAGTCTGCTATATCTGCCAATCTTGATCTATCGTGTAAAATAAGATTAAGGTCTGCAGTATAATATGCAAAAAATCCAACATGTGGAGAAATTTCTGCGCGAAATTCTTCTATTGTTAGAAATGGTCTAAATTTGTCAATAACACTTGTTGCTCTTGTAAATCCTCCATTAGCATTTACTAAAGTTTGCGGTGTCGTGAATAATTCCATCCCTGAAATAGTTGTTGATGATTTGTTTTGATCTCCAGGGTTATCTCCAAGTGCAAGCGTTAAAATTTCATCCCCTGAATTTTTACTTGCATTAAATGAACCTTCTAAAAATTTGGCCAAAGATAACGCTTGAACTTGTTTCTTATTAGATAAGGGTGATCTTCCAACAGATATTTTTATATCAAGATAGGGAACACATTTAGAGAATTCAAGAGTAGGAATTGAATTCATAAAAAGTGTAACGGCATTATTATCTCTTCCAGCAGGAAGCAAATTTATATCCTTCATCATAATAATAGCTAATTTATTTGCATTTTTTTCACCTAATACTTTCTCTAAGTCTGTATCTTGTGTAGCTGCTAAGCCAGATGAAGTACCTTGTTTTGCATATATCGAAATTAACTCTGCCAAACGACCATCAGCCTCAGAGCCAGGAGATGCAAACGAAGAAAACTGCTCCAAGATCTCAGCAGTAGTTAACCCACCCTCAGCTACACTCATTATGTTTTCTGCTACTTTACCTAGTACAGTCCTATTGACAGTACCACCTGAATTTATCGTTGACGGTGACAGTATATCTAAAACAAGATCTTCTTTAGTAGAGACATTGAAATACTGGTTTAGATCATTAACTACTGATTGAAGCTTTCTATTTGGCACTTTTATCCTATAATTGATGCAATTTGCTCAAGATCTTTTGGAATAAGAATCCTTATTCCTGGTGGTACTTGTAAACCCCATCCGATGCCTGATGCTGCTGCTATTATCCACCAGTTCCTTGAATCACCGTATATTTTACCTGCAAGAATATCAAGTCTCTCTGCTTCCTTAAATATTTTAACATCAGTATCTATTACACCTGAGTCCACATTTTCTTTAATTAAGCTAATAGAATCAGAAGTTCCTAGCTGGAGGCCACCGTTTATTATAGGCGTTCTTGAGTCTCTTTGAATTGCCATGTTAAATCTAAGTATATAGTATGTAGCTATCCGCCTAACGGCCTGCCACTAAACGGCCTAATTAGACTTTGTGCTTTATTATGATTTTCTTCGAATAATTTTTCTGATGTTTCGTCGTCTCCTTGTGAAGAGCCTGCATAAGGGTCAGGTGATATAGCTCTTGATGCTTCACCAACTCCGTAAACCGGAGCTCGATTAAAGCCATCAGAATCAATTCCTGGTGCAATGTCGTGTATAGGCTGAAAGTTGATTTTTACTTCACACCATTGTGGTGCCCTTGACCCTATTTTTGTTGTTTCCCAACGTGCTTTATGCCAATCAAAATTCAATGATGTTATTGCACCAGCTAAGCCTCTTCCCATTGTAGACTCAAAACTTCTGACTACAACATTATTAGAAGCTTTAAAAAAGTCACTTATAGCTTCTTGTTCTGGAGTTTGTGTCTGTGAATCAGCTTGTTGTTCTCTTGCTTGATCATGTGTAAATTTTGCATCTGGCTCAAGCATTGCATGTGGAACAATATATGGCCCTGCGCTAAACCCCTTTGGTGGGTCTATAAGATTCATATGATAAGCAGTGAATGGCAAACCTTCAGGTGTCGACTGATTATTTAAAACTTTCGTTATTTTAACCGGCAGTCTTTGTGAATAGCCTCTTAGCCTTATGCCATTCCCGCTTGCGCTCGCGGGGACAGAAACAACGGGAGGTACTCCCTTAGGTGGTTTTCCCACCTTAAGAAAAGCTTGATCTTGTACTTTATAACCCGCGCTATCTTTTGTTGAATTAATTGGATCAATTTTCATTTGTGCAAGTCTATTTGCCGCTTTTTCCAATGCCTCCTTCGCGCGCTCGGTATCAATCTCACCCTGCCTAGCAAGTGCAAATTTATCTTTACTGCCTGCACCAAAAAGTCTTGCAAGTGCAAGCTTTGAATAATTTGATCTTATAACATCACCAAATCTAATTCTTATTATTGGTGATGACGTCGGAATTTGAGAAAAGGGCTGTACAAATTTATTATCATTAACCTTTAATTGCCGACCAGCAGACCACTGAGGGAATACTAGCGTCGTAAGCTTATTGATCTTCCACCACATTGCATCAAAATCTTCTATCGACGTTGAAACAATCCAAAAAGACAATGAAAGTGCTCTTTTTGTATTTTTGTAAATCATTACATCATCTACTCTACCAGGACCAGTCTCATTTTCCCACCCGACCGTATAACCATCAGTTATAGATGAAACAAATGCATGAAATGAAATTATTTCTCCAGTTCTAAGATCATGAAAGTAGAAAGGAACGTATTCAGAGTCTAGTTTATCCTCTATTTCTTTTACTGCGTCTTGTGATATACGCTTTCCAGTAAACTGTGCATTGTCTATAAAGGGTTTTACTGTTGGCCCGAGCGGTGTTTGAGAATTTAGGCCTACTCGGGCTCGAATAATTGAATCTGGGATGAGAATAGATGAGGGTGTCGAAGACGTTCTCCATATTAAAGGTATTTCATTCTGATTTTCTCGACTTTTCATTATTCGAGATGCAGCGTTAGGAATAATTTTATCAATTGTTGAAATCTTTCCGTTATTTGGTATGTTTGTTGTTCTAGCACCCACACCAAAACCATCACCAGATAAAAATCCTTCATCTTCAAGAGTTAAAACATTGTCACCAAGTTGTGCAAGAATATTTAGAAATCCAATAATTTTTGAACTTTTTAATAAATCAACTACCCCAAGAATAGCTTGAGCAGCAGCAATTATATTTCCTTGCCTTGATACGTCGACTATGTCTCTTATAACTTCTCCACTTGATCTGATTATTGCCCTAATCATTACAACATAATACCCAGGAGACTTTGATACTCTGACAAAATCTGTTCCATCAAAATCAAAGAAAGCATCAATCCCTCTACTTACTGCAATTCCAAAATCATGATTTACAGGATTAACGCCTATATCATGTAACGAAATTAAGCCTCCGCCTGCTTGGCCTCTATTTCTTGAAACATAAGCCCCCAGCGGAGCTGGATGATTTTCTGCAGGAGATGAAATACTATCAAAATCGGTACCAAGGCCAAAGAGTGCAGTAAAACCCTCAACTAAAAGTTTAACAGCCGTGACTAATGCAATACCTAAAGCAGCCATACCAGTAGGCAAAAAACCACCAAATGGCTCTAAAAATGTATTAAGTTGCCCATATGAACCTTGTGTGTCTGCAAGAGCAAGTTCTGACTCAAGAGATGACCTTTCGCTAAGCCCGAGGGGAGCACCTTGAGCCGTAGATTGATTTTTTGCTAATAGAGACTTTGTATTTAGTTTTGTTGCTCCAAGCTGTGCTTCACCTGGCAAAAGGGCAGCAAGCCCCACAGTAGCAGATGTAGGATCACCATCTCTACTAACAAATTCTCCTGCAGATCGTATCATTAACGCTAAGCCTAATTTCTTCATTTGGTCAAAAGTAATATTACCAGATTCCGAACGACCTTCGGCGGCAGGTATATGCCTACCAAACTGTGTTTGTGATCTACCTATAGAAATAGCATCAATCCCCTCATCAGTTCCTCTAGGAACAAATGGTGTGGAATTTCCTGGATGAAATCTGTTTGTTTCAAGAATTTTTGATACTTTCTTTTGAATTTGGGTTGCATTTTTTGGATCTGGCAATCTTGCCTTACCAGTCTTATCATATTGCTGAGGGATTGAAGAACCTTCAGGAACAGCTTTTAACAAAAATTCTTGAAATCCTAGCTCGGGATCTGCTAGTTCTTGTAACGTTTGCTTGTCAAAATATTGGCCAATTACACCAAGTTGATCTAGCAGGTTTAGTGAATCAAAAACATCAGCACCCGCGCCGCCTGAGTTTATTGCGGCAGGTTGACCCGTGTCATCATTTAATTCAAGCTTTTGTACCCCATCATTAATTGCATAATTGTTCTTTGGAGATGATCTAGTTGACTCAGATGTAACTTCATGAAGATAACGAGCCATGTCCTTTAGAGAAAGAGCTTTTTTTGTAGGTGAAGATAGTCCTCTAATGACTTGCCCAGAAGAGTCTTCAGGTATATCTGAGCCTTCTTTGACACCATTTTCTGCATCTTCTAATCTAACAAAATATTTTTTATCTCGCTCGTTTGTCATTTTTTACCTTTACGCATTTTTTCATGAAGTTGTTTTTTTATTTTTTTATCCTCAAGAAGCTTAGCTAGAGTATCAAAACTTTCACTCATATTACCTATAAATGTTTTCATGATAAGCTCTATTTGAGCTTGGACAGCAGGGTCAGAAGCTTTCATTGCAGCTTGGTATTTTTCGTCTTTTTGTAATTTTTCCCAAATAATATCTGAATGCTTAATCATAAGATATCTCTCGCAACAACTTTTCTTGTGTCTATAACAGCATCAGCAACTTTGTCTGCTTCCATAATAACATTTAAATTAATATGGAGGTTAATATCACGATGTTTAATCTTAACTTCTTGCTCATCTATTCCTAGACGATCGGCAAGCTTTTCAAGCTTAGCGTCAATGTCTATTGGCCCAAGCTGTTCTATCATTTTGTTAAGTTCATTTGTTTCTTCAATCATACCTTTTACGACTGAAAACATTGGTGAAACGCTTTTTAATGTTTTTGTAATAGGTGATCCAGTAAAAGCAGATGACATTTTAGCTAAACCATCATCTGCAAATGTTTTGAACATATCTGGCATGTCATTTAAGGAATTTTTCATACCAGCAACGATTTGGCTGCCTATTAAAAATGCTTCTTTTGATGGGGAGCTAATCCCAAAAATCTTTTTAACTGATTTTAATCCTTTTTCTGCTGCATCACCAAAAATATTTGGTAAGAAAGACATACCCTTCTCAAATCCTTTTTTGATGTAATCAGCAACAGCTATTATTTTTGCACCAATAGATGTAAGTCCTTTTGCTAAACCTTCAAACATAAATGATATACCCTTTGCAGCAATTTTAAGTGCACCCCCGATAACAGGAATTTTCCCTACAAGGTTTCCAATTTCTGTAAACGCCCCAGCAATCATTGCAGAGATTGCACCAGCAATATTACCTAAAATGTCGATCATTTTTGGTGTAAACGTAAATATAGTCCACCCAGCTAACTCACCTAATGATACAATAAGCCCTGCTACTGTTTTTGTCCCTATTTCTAAAATTGCAGTGGGTAAATCGTTAAATACGGAAATGATAGTCTTTATAATTGCAGAGCCCATTACTTTTGCTGAACTTATAATTTTTTCACTGTCACCTGAGATAATTGATTTAACAAGATCGCCGAAGCTTTTAAATAAATTAAGCGAAGAATTAATAAAATTCTCTATTTTGCCTATTGCTCTTGATCCAAAAATTGACTCAAACCCAGAGAACATAGCATCTACTACATTTCCTACCCATATACCCACTGCAGCAGGAATATCATTTCCCAATAGACCGAATGTAATAGTATCTACTATTCCTGCAGTAGCTGACGCAGCGCCCCCAGCAAGAGATCTACTAAATTTTTTGCTCATCTCTGGACCAAATTTCTCAAAGCCATTTGAAATCCCAACAGAAATTGCTGCTAGTGCAGCGACAGTTGCAGCAATTATTGCAGCAGGACTAAATATTATTGCCGCAACAGCTGAACCAACAGTGCCAAGTCCCGATATAAACGTTCCACTTGTGACTGCAGTTTTGGCAGAGATTAGCAAGGCCTGTGCTAGTAATGCACCAGCAGATGATATAAAACCAGATCCAAATATAATAAGCACAGCAGCACCTGCTGCTTTTTCTAAGACTGGTTTAATATATGGCCACGCAAGATCAAACAATTTTTCAAATGAATCTTTTATTATTCCTACAGAAGATCCAGATATTAGCTCTTCTTTAATCGGCTCTAAAAATTTGTTTACTATTGATGAGCCTTTAAACTTTGGAAGTGTTTTACCTGTCATTAATGCAGAGATAATGCTAGTAATTTGGTCCATACCATCGCTAAATGTTCTTATAAGCCCAACTACAACATTTCCCATTGCACTTGACAAATTCTCAAATGCAGTTTTAGTTTTCGTCGTATTAAATGTTCCCATAAATGAAACAAACGAATAAGACAGGTCATCGAATAAGTTGGGAATAGCATCAGGATCAGATAAAACAGTATTAAAAAAGTCTTTAAATCCTATTTTTACATCTTTTAAAAACCCTATAAATGGACCAGTAGCAACTTTTCTGCCGATACTATCAATATCATATGTGATTTTAAAAAAGTCAGTAAAGACACTTACTAAATCTGATACTCCTGGGAACATTTCTACAAATAAGCGTCCCACTTCCATCCCAGCTCTTTTAACTGTTGCAAGTGATCTATTAAGCTGCATCAAAGCTTTCATAAAATCTTTTTGTGCAAAAATACCTCGGCCGAAACCATCAATGAATGCTTGCCCAAATCCATCTTTAAATGTTCCAAAAGCCTTAACTATTCTTTCAATACTATCAGATAATTTAATTAAAACTTGCTGCTGTGATAATTGCTGCTTTTCGCCTAATTTGCCTTGCTTATTTAAGTCCATAAGCGAAAAGCCCATATTTCTTTGTGAGAGTGCTGTCCTTACAGCTGCTTCTTCTAACCCTGTTGTTTGTGCTAATAATTTAAGCTCTTGACGAGTCATAGTCTCTGCACTTTTTCCTGCAGATAAAAATGCATCTTTAAGCTGCTGAATTCGATCCGCAGGGTTCTCAGCCTTCATCATTTTCATAGCATCGATTGTAACACCAAATGCTTGTCCTAATTTTGCAGAATTTATGGCTGCACTTTCAAATGTATCAAACGTTCCTATGACACCCTGTAAATCTTTTATTTCAAGACCAAGCTTTTTTGCCTGTACAGCAACTTTTATAAGTTCACTAGGTGCTAAGTTTCCGAAGTTTTTAACATCTTTAATCATGAAGCCAACATCTCTGCTTAAATTTTTAGATGAAAGCTTAAATCTTTTTCCAAATTGTATTGCTTCTTTTGCAATGTCTTTTAATTCTTTTTCTAAAGTTGTTCCAAAAGCCCTGGATCTGCGAGCAATGTCACCCATAAGCTCACCTGTAAGACCTAAACCTTTCTGCATTAATAAAACAGCAGTACCAGTAGGACCTTCAAGCTGATTCCTAACAACCTCGAATACCGAACCCATTTCAGTTGCTGTTTTATTGACAAATTGTATAGCTTCGTCAAGACTGCCAAAAATTCTATAACCAGATAAGCCTGTATTGAGTAACTCTCTGCCTATATTACGAGCCATTTTCATTACATCATGACCTGGCCCAGAAGAAAGTTCACCGAATTGCTTTCGAACGTCTTCAGTAGCTCGCGCGATTGCTTCCATATATCCCACTAGTTTATTTGACGTCTCAACAAGGCCAGAAAAAATCTTAAATGGTATTCCTATTATAGCTTGCCCAATATGAATTAAGGCTCCACCCATCGATGCCAATAATAACGTGAGAGATTTACCTAAATTTATTGAGTATTGAAATCCACTTATGAGTCCGTCTATAAATGATATAGAAGCAGTTCCAAGCATAGGAAATGAAGAGGCCAGCTCACCCACTCCCATTCGAAACGTTTTTAAAATACTATTTCCGTCAAGTAACGTTCCTGCCAGTTTTGCAAAAGCACTGCCTCCGACTTCTTTTAAGTTTTGTGCTTCTTCTTGTGCTTCTTTTAAAGAAGAAGACATATCATTTACTGCTTGTACAATCTTTTCTGGGCTAGAGCCTTTTAGAACCTCTTGCATACCAGCAGCAAGCTCAAGCTGCCGAGTCATTTGGCGCGTCTGGTTAGACAGCATTCTGCCCCTAGACGAAATTATGCTGTTTAATTGCGCTTGTATTTCTAATTGAGTTGCCACACTATACCGCCGTTAGGAATAATTATAGGTGCAAATCAATTCAGAGTTGGAATAGCTATCTCAAACTTAAGATATTTTTCTAAAAGCCCTTTATTAAGTGTTGTGTTTATTATAATAAACATATCCTGATATTCTTTCCAATCGAGCCCAGACGTAATTTCAAGCTCTTTTTGTAAGAAAGCCTCAGCAACAGGAGCAATCTTTGATTCATTTCTAAAGATACCTAAAAGTCTTAACGCTTTTTTTTCTTTCCCAAATAGAATCTTAATTCTCATAATGGCCAAGGAATCCCGAGCTTTCTTTCAAACTCTCTTGCAGTTGCATTTTTTAGTTGAAGTTTATCCATCACGCTCTGGACAGACGCCCCAGGTTTTTCGAGTTCTTCTCTAAATTTTCTTGATGCCATTAAAGCATTTTTTAATACTTCAACTTGCTCAGGAGTTCCCCTAAGCTTAAGATTGCTCGGCTTATTAAGAAACCAGGCAGCAACACCAGCCATAAAAATTTTACCCACAGTACTTATGTCATACCCGCTTAAAAAGCCTTCTTGTAAATTGTCCATCTTTTTTAATTATGTAGTTCTTTGCATTCTTGCAGGTGCAGTGTCTCTTTGTAAGCCTCTCATTTGTCTAATATCACCAGTATTATGATGAGCTCCCTTAGTAGGATCATTTGATTTTGCAATTTCTTGATTTATTCTCTTTGTAAACCAACGCCTCCAGACGATAGACATGTTATAAACTTCTGTAAATGTAAAACCCCCATAATACATTAAAAGAAATGAAGGTTCTAAGAAAATATCATAATCATTAGGTGTCAGGCCAAAAAAAGCTAGGTCCCAAAGGAATATCAACCTCCTCTGAGTTATCACAACTCATACACTCTATTGAACCCTTCATTTTCATACCTGGCTCGTTTTCTCTAACAAATTTTCTTAATGCCCTAGAATCTGCAGCCAATAATGAGTTAATATACTTGGAAATTTTAATACGATCAGACTCTCCGTTGATTGAAACTATAGAATGCATAAGTCCCTGTGTTACTAAATCACCCTGGCTTAAATTCTTTTTCTTCTTTTGTGCTTGAGTTTGCGCTATATTTTCCTCATCAGCGCCTGTCAAAAATTTAAATTGTACAACAGCTTTTGAGGCTGGTAATTTAAATTCAAATAAATTTTGGTTTGCTTCAACAGGTTCAAGTTTTAATCTATTAACTTCAAGTTCTGATAGATCAAATGTATGGTCATATTGCTCTCCGCATGCCGAACATTTAACTCTAACAGGATACTCCGCGCCGTAGCCAGAGATACGTAGTGCAACTAAAATAGTATTTCTGTCGCCTGTTAGCATATTCCTTACATTAACTGATTTATCTTTAAGGCAAGATCGAATGAGCTCAGAAATAAGTGTACCCTGCTTTGCAAGTGACCTATTTGTTAAGATATTTTCTTGTCGAGTCGTCATTGCAGATATAAAAATGTCTTGTTTATTTACAAGAGCACTATCTACATCATAGACTTTACCATTTGAAGGGAGTGGGACAACGACATCAGGAACTTCAAAAGTTAAGCCTGCTGATGGTTGGAAGTGGTCTGGAGGTTGTTCATTTTGAGAAGACTGCTCAAATACATCATTTCTACCCATACATTTAATAGTACAGGATTTTACTTGAACAGTTAATCGTTAAATTAACATTTATGTGGTTTTACTACCCCGTCTAAAACTGCGTTTTCAAACTTGCTCCAATAATTTTTTGGATATGCCTTTAATACTTCAAAGGCATGATCATATGCAAATTCTCTCCACCAGCCCGACGTTATTGATGATAGAACTTTAGAAAAAGAGACTAACCATGCCTTCTTTTCTGTAAGAATATCTGGCGTTGGAACTAAACTTCTTTCAATTGCAAGCACAGTTATTTCTTCTGCTACTGATGCTATTTTTTCGCAGTGCGGAAGCACATCAAATTTTTTCTTACTTACGCTAACCTGCCCGCCATCTTTTAAAAACTTTTTATAAATTGGTACATCATAAAACTTTATGGCTTCATGAATAGTGTCATGATCCCATGTATAAATGATATTATCTCCACTAAAAAAATTATCCTTACTAACTTCTAATGAGGGATGTTTATAGTCATAAGTCTCTTTCTCTCTTCTTTTAAAGAAAGAAAGAAATTCGGGCCTAATTTTACAACCTTTAGACTTTAAAAAATGATAATCCTTTAAAGTTTTAAAAAAATGTGGGCTATTTTTAAGATATTTGTGTGTACATTTTAGCGTAAAAAGAAGATCAGCGCTTGGAACTAACCCAAATGGACTATCTATAGTATCTGGATCATTTTTTACAAGCTCAGCTAACTCCTGCGTAGTTGTATCTTTTTGTATAATTTCAAACTCACATATAGGGTCACCCTTAAGGCAAAATTTCTTTAATTTTGTGTCTTTTAATTCGGTGAGCTCTGAACTGGATGAAATTTTATCTTTATTTTCTGCCATCCATGCATTCATTCTGCCTTCTGTACATACAAAATCAAAATCGACTGCTTTTCTATCAAGTGAAGGAAACCTAAGTTGCAAAGCTCTGCTTCCAATAAGAATCATTTTCTCTTCAGGACTTAACATACTGCTGAGTGCTGCCATCCGCCGCCGTAGCCCCATTCATCCCACGTATCGGTAGCTTCATCAATAAATTCTTGTGGTACATCTGGCCATTTATCTTTTAAGCCTGAAGGTATATAGCACTGGCTAATCTCTGAAACGTTTGAATGAAATGGAATGCCAAACTTTTCAGATAGTCCACAAGCTTCATCAAGAGCATCACTAGCTTCTCTAAGTTTTTGTTCAATTTTTTCCTTATTCATGTTTAAGCATTCTTGAAATTCTTTCTCAAACTTTGTAAGCTCTTTTTTCGCCATAGTTTATCTCTCCTTTATATGGGCAGTGTCGGCAATCACTATCGCAACAATACCCTCTTTCAATTAAAAAAAATTCTGTAAATACAGTTCTATTTGTATCTGGATCTTTATACGTAGACTTCTTTTTTTTGCATGCTATAGCATGGATAATGTCTATATTTTCTTTATCCATTTAAAGTAATTTTATCATTAATAAAATTATAAAACAATAAGTTTATGACAACACATCAAGATACGCTATGCTAGTGATAGTTAGCACTTTATCTTTGCAAAGGATACAAACTTCACCCTCCTGCGCTTGTTGTAATGGCATTCCTATGTAAACAACTTTCTCCCCATGTTTCATAGTGGCTATATTCATATTATTAAAGCTATCTATTGCATAAATTGATAAACTAGGGTCTGGGCCATATATACTAACTATTTCGCCAGTCTTAAAGTTGCCGCCATGAAAATAAATGTAATCATTATAGCGCGATATTTTGCCATGCTTAAGTAAGTCATCAATTAAAAGTTCTGTTCTCTGCTTAATATTATCTAAAAGCATAGAATTATTATAGCTGTAAATATAATTTTTTATATTTTCTTTTAATAAATTTTTAAACTTAAGGGGTATGCCCACACTAAACTTGATAAAAACTTTGTTATTGTAAATTGATATATCTGGCTTGATAGATTTACTCATAATTGTTTAAACATCAAATTGTATAGTATATAAAGATGTATCTTTTAGGATACTAATATCTGCTATACATATACCAGTATTCGGAACATAAAACATAACCTGCATGCAGTTTTTTTGTACACCAAGAAAAATTGCTATTTGCTCTTTAAATACGAAAAAACTTTTAAAATTTGTATACGTAAGTAATAATGTGATTTGGTCAAATCTTAATATATCACCTGATCTATACACATGCACTCCTTATGCGATGATATCTTATCGTAGAACAAATACCATGATAAGGAACATACACCACTGCATATTTACCCCCATTATAACCATGATTTATAGCTAAAAAAATAACAATGCTATCATGATTACATATAACAGGCGTTTTGGGCGCAAATTTTTCCTGTATATTATATGTAAATAATCTAGTTTGTCTACAGAAGGTTACTAGATCGCCTGTTTTAAAAGACATTGGTAATAAAATATCATTTTATAGAATAAAATACACTGATTATTATTTTATCTTTCTATACTTTTATTAGTCTTCAAATTGAACCAATGAGATTTTATTTCTTGCTCTATAATTACAGAGCCTTCAATGGTATTTTCTAAAAAGAAAATCGCCGCAGTTTCAGCATTTTTATTTTTAGAAAAAATACTTGCTAACTGCTCTTCTAGATTTAAGCTAGGCATCCAGCTATAATAATCATCTTGCCCTTCGATTAAATCTTTTAAGTCACTTAAATCTTTTATCATACAGTCATATTAATGACACAAAATTAGATTGTATAAGCCCTCTTTTATATACAACACAAAAGAGGGCTTATTGATTAGAATTGTAAGACTGCGTTATCAAATTTTACAGTAACTGATATAGATGCTGCTTCATTGTTATCATACGCTAGGTCATTATAATTTACATCCATAGCCCAAGCACCTTTGAGGTCCCATAGTTCAACGACAGTTCCAACAGGGTCAAGCATCTTAAGCTGCATATCTCGTTTATAAAAATCAGCGTAACCTGATCTTCCTGAAACGCTTTCATAATTTAAACGAAGCCATTCTTCAACTTGTTGAGCACCTGATGGTGCAATTGCGTCATATAACTCAATTTGCATTGGTTGAAATTCATGCTTACCAGCTAAATATCTCTTGGAGTTAATCCAATCAATTGTAATGGGCTCAAAAACACGCTGTGGTCTAGCTGCTATTTTTATTAAAAATGAATCTATTCCTTCAATTTGCAAAACCCAGCGAAATTTCCTCTTGGGTTCAAACTTATTCGGAATCATATCTACTACGTCTAAGGTCTCTGCCATATCTTTTCCTCACAAATAATGTGTTCTAATACTAAGTATTAATCACACAGTTTTTTCTACAGTCCCCCAAACATTAAATGTGTTTTCAAGAATACAGTCAGCTAATCTGCTGACTGATTCTAGCTTTGGACCTATTTTACTAGCGATAAGATCATAATCATGTCTCAGTTCAACAACAGATTTCTTAACGCCAAATTCTTTTTGAATTTCTGCAGCAAGCGACAAAAGCGTCGCTGAATCTCGTGCTTTTTTCTTATTTTTAATAAGAAATTTTGCATATTTCTTTCTTCTTTCGAGTTTTGAAGATTTGTCTACATCGGGAATACTTCCACCGGAAATTTTCCCACCCTTCTTAGCTAATGCTGCTGCTATCCTCTTTGTAACATTTTTATATGAACCATCAGTTTTTGATTTTAATATAGATTTTCTTAGTGCAATTTCAAGATCCTCTATTGAAATATTGTCCCAATTTGGCTCTTTAATTTTGCTTGTATAGTCTGCATCTCTAACAAATCCTCGTGACCTAGCCGTAGCAGTACCCATATGAGGAGATGCTATCTGACTTGGTAAATAACCAGGCTCCTCTTTTGCACTTTGAGTTTTTATCTTTTTTGGCCTAGTGCGTTCATAGGGTGGCAAAGGATTAAATCCCTTTTCAATATATCTTGATTGATCACGAGAAAAATCACTTAAAAAGAACCAGCCAGCTGGGTCACCCCAGCTCCAAGGTTCAGACCCAACCCATTCTCCTGAGGCATTGAAATAAGGTTCACCTGGTGGCTCTGATAGACCTCCATCATATCTATATTTCGTCGCAGGGGCACCCCAAAATAAACCAAACTTTGCTTTTTTAGGCCTAAAAAAGAAATATTCATCATATGCATATATAGTGCCGTCAACATCAGGCAACTTCTCATATGCAACAGGGTTATCAATCATAAGCTCATCAGCGTTAACAAGTCTTTTATTACCTTCAGTCAATATCTGTTTATTAATGCTGATCATATCTGCTAATTTCATCGACTACTCCCCAGCCTTTTCTGCCATATCAAACCCATTTCTATATAAGTATCTTATTACTTTCGGAACGTCAACATTATGATCTTTTGCCAACTTTTCAGCAAACTTACCTGTAAATTTATTATTCCCACTCTTAAGTCTATTTTTTAGCATCATAGAAACTTCATGTGGAAATAAAGAAGAGCCTTGAGGCACGGGCAAATCATCTACTGTATTTCCATACCCTTTAACAAGTAAATCATAAGCTTTTCCAAATGGTTTATGTGTATTATATGTAACGCCATATCCGCATGTACTAATTAAGGGGCACTTCCAATAATAACCTTCAAGATTAAATGTATCTAAATTTCTTTTTTCTGCTTTAACAACTTTTTTACGATGCAGTGGACATCTTGATAGAAGATGCTTTTTTAACTTATTATATTCCCTTCCATCAATTTCTACTTTAGGTACTTCTTCAATTTTAATATCTTTATATTTTCCACTAGGATCAAGCTTATCTTTATTTTTCTCCCAATAGCTACCAGTAGGGTTGTGAAACCTGCCAAGCTTCCATTCACATGTGCTGTCATAAAGTGGGCATTTGTAACCTGTACCAGCTTTTTTAACCATTACATTATGAACCGGGCAAGTAATAGAGCTGAATTTTGACCTTTCGTCTTTTGATTTCTCAACAGGTGATTTAATAGGGTCAGGAGATGTTAAGGTAAACCCCTGAGCTTCCATAGCATCTATAATTTGGTGTACTACTGCCTTATACCTCTGATCTTTACGTGCCTTCATTGATGCATTCGCAAAAGCGCGCTCAAGCTTTTCTTTTGGCATTTTAGCCCAATCGATTTTAGGCACGTTGTTCTCCAGCTTTAGTATACCACTTTTTAAGCCTATTTTCTTTAGGGGGATTATCTATTTTTGCATGTGCTACATGTTTAGATTTTGGTATGCCACCCATAACAACATCAATTTCTCTTGAGCCAGAAAACTGCTTTCTTTTTTCCTGCTTTTCTTTCTGTGAACCAAAAAGCCAGTCAAGAAATTGTCGTTTTGAAAATTCTTTGTCTTGAATTCTATTCTTAGTTTTGTAATCTTTTACAACAGCTTTTTCAATATTATATTCATTAAAAAAACTTATCCACTTTTTTCTATTCATTGAAGAAAACTCTTTTTCGTCAAGCAAATTACGACCATATGTAGCATCAATAACTTTATACCCACCTTTGTCACCCTTAATAAGATGAATAATTCTATGGGAAGCTTCTAAAAGAGAATTCTCGACCTCTGCCGAAGAATAAACCTCTTTTAGAAGCTTTTTAAATTTATAGAAAGAAATCTTCATTGATTAATCCTTATGATAATGACCCTGGATTTTGAACGACAAAATCTAGTGAAACGAATTCAGCAGTTCTAGTTGGCTCAACATAAATTTTACCACGTATAGTGTTATTTAAGATGTCAGCCTCAGTTGTCGTTGTCGTATCAATCTGAACAAGGAATCTATTAATGCCTTGTTGTTCCTGTATTCTTTGCAAGACAGGATTAGCTTGATTACTGAACCTCTCTAGGGTTGTTTCCCTATTAGGCTCAAATAGTAAAGATTCACCTATTCTTCTAATACGTCTTCTAATTTCTATTAATAGTCTTCTTACGTTAACTCTATCAAGTGCGCTTTGTGCTGCTTGCAACGTTTTTTGTCCCCAGACAACTGGTCCTGCAGAATCAGGAAATGAAACAATCGGATTAATATCTACGTCTTGCAGTGAATCAAGATTAGTTCTATTTAATTGAAGAGCAACTCTGTCAGTTGATTTTAATGCACCCCGACTAAATCCTGCTGGAGCAAACCATGGAAATGAGATTGAGTCATTTAATGAAAATGCCCCCAAGATAGCTACAGATGGAGGAACCTGGGCATTCAAGTTATTAAATACGTTATTTACAATAACATCTGGAAAATATGCAGCAGCAAAGTTGCTGTTAAGACCCCTAGCAGAGAATGCATTAACTGTATTTTTTACATTGACTGTCTGTAACGATGATGTAACAGCTTGATTTAAATTATCTCTTTCTTCTACATCCATGATGTAAAGAGCATCAAATCTATCACTTTCAGATACATCAATTCCTTTGTCTGTAATAACTGATTGTCGTATTCCAGGTATTGCCAAAAGCTTAATGTCAACATCTGATACGTTGCCCATTATATCTAATGCACGATCAAATGCTTTTACTGTTGGGCCTTCATTTTGTCCTCTAGCTGCATCATCCATTTCTTGTTTTGCAGCAGCATCAGACATATCTACTGTTTCTCTATTGAAAATACCAGTTCCATCGAATCCGCCTTGAACAAAAAAGCTGAATTTTGCAAGTGTTCTTACAGTTTGGTCACCAAAGTCCAATGCAACATCAAGTGCTCTAGTTTTATTAACAGCATTCTCAGCAATTAGACCATTTCTTACATAAGACATTGAAACAATTTCTTTTGCATCGAGTGTTTGGTTTGAACCAGTCCTAATTCTAATTCTATCTAAGCTAAATAAGTTATTATTAAACCTATCACTATCTAGCACAGTACCAGCTACATCCACCGCACCAGCATTTTCTCCAACTGCAACATTTTGAAACGTTGTATGAAAATTAGGGAGATATCTAGTCATAGCACGAATGGTTTCATTCTCTATTCGTGATTTATTCGGTTCTCCTACTGATGTTTTTTGTTCAAACTGGACACCCCAATAAAGTTGCTTATTTGCAATTTTTTTAGGGTCTACGCCACCGGCGATGTTATCTCTAAATGGCACAGGGGGCTCTACAAGTCTTTTAATTGCATCTTGACCAGCCGTTGTAAGGTATGTAGAATCAGCATCAATCGATGTAACAGGATGTGTACCTGATGTTATTAGATGCTGAGGGCCTCTAAAACCTATTGGAAGCGCAGATGCATCTATCTCACTATTGTCTACCTCTTGTGAAACTTCAACTCTTATCAAATTTGATTTATTAGGAAATTTTCCTTCTACTACAAGCTTTTGACTAGACACATTCTTATCCCAGTCATAATAAGCATGAAAATCACCAATTCTTCTAGCAATATAGTTTTCACTGCTAGGATCTAATGTAAGACCAAAGTAGCTTTCAAGAATAATTTTATTTTCATCATTATCATCATAAGCTCTAACTAATAGGTCAAATGTTCCGTACGATGAGTCATTAACTGTAGACTTAGCGATATTTTGTATAGAGATTTTAAAGTTGTCATTAGCTTCTGCACCATCGGAAAGCGCATGAACCCTAAATAGATCTCTGTAATTTCCTCCAAATTTTTGTGAGATTACAGAAGGACTAGCAGGTGTTTGATATCTATCTTCAAAATTTTCAAAGTTGGGAACAACAGAACTTCCCAAGTTTCTTGCTAGTGTACCAGTTGTTAAGACTGCGATTCTCTCATCTGCCGTTGTTCCTACAGCAATACCTACGCCTGTAACAACGGCTTGTGAGGGATGTATATCATATTTCGTATATAGATAGTGACCAGCTTGTTGAATTTTAAAGGGATCACTATTTAAAACATTTCCAAAATAATTAGGTGCCGTTTGGTCAAACGACGCAGTTATTATATTAGGAAACGAAGGGTCAGAATTTTTATGCCCATTAAGGTGAAGGACAAAATTTTGATTCCCACCAGATAAATCTACTGTTCCCGTTAGCGCTCCAGTTGGGCCAGATGCATCTGAGACGCTTGCAACAGAGGCTGCTGCAACACTAGTGCCAGTCCCAAGCATAGGAACGACACCAGAAGGCGCTGTCAATATAGCTCTAAGAATAGGGGCAGCCATATTAAGACCACTTTCTTGAATACCAGCATCAGAGAAAATAGTCGAGCCAGCAGATTCTGACATGAAACATGCTAATAGATGGGTTCTTCCTAAAGGACCTCCTGATGTTGCATATGGGTTTTCTCCTAAAAATCCATCATCTTGCGGTAATTTAGACCCTACAACGAATCCTGCACTATCAACTTTACCAGCGTTATTACCGCTAGTTTCTCTCTTAAGGCCTTTTCCTACGCCTAATACTCTTAGATACGTAACTGCCTGTGAGCTTCTAAGCCATTCTGCGACAGCTAATGGCCCAAAGCGTGATCCATCAGATGTACCAAACTTTGTCACAAAGTCTTTTATTGATCCTACTGTAACAGGCACAAATGCAGGCCCTCTATCTGCAGTACCTATAATTCCAGCAGGAACACCAACTGGCGTTACATTCTGAGGGCCTGTTAGGTCAATTTCTCGGGCGCTAACGCCAGGTGATCTTCCACTGAGTTCTACCATTTATCGGGTCTCCTAATCCTAATTAGCATTACTCTGCAAATTCGACTCCAGCATTTGTAACAATAAAGTCGATTGCAATAGATTCAACAGTTCTTGTTGGAACGATCTCAATGCGACCGTTCAGCTTATTATTTTCTATGTCATCTTGAGTGTTGTTTGATTCATCCATAACAACCCTGAATCCTTCAATACCTGATTGGGCTTGAACGATTGCAAGTCTTGGTGTTACAGAAGAAACCCAGCGGCTCCTCGTTGCTGGCGTATTCTGCTCGAATACAAAGTTTTTTGTAATATTTGTGATAATTCTCTTAATTTCAAGTAATAATCTTCGAACATTAACTCTATCAAGTGCACTTGAAGCCTGCTGTAATGTTTTTTGGCCGAAGATTACGAAAGTAGGTGCTGTTCCCTGTCGCGGGAATGTTGCAATAGGATTAATTCTTGCATCGTAAAGTCTATCTCTATCAGAGCTGTTCAACCTTGTCTCTACGTTAGAAACAAAATCTAGACCTCCTCTATTGAAGCCAGCGGGTGCGAACCATGGAAACCCTACCTTGTCATTAAATGCTAGTGCACCAAGAGCAGCTACAGATGCAGGAACCTTAACCCTTCTATTGTTATCAGCATCATCAATTATAACACCTGGGAAATATGTTGAACCATAGCTATTATCGACTGCCCTACTTTCAAATTGCTCAGATGTTTTTTCTACATCTGGTTTTGTTGTGCTGTCATCATAAAGCCTATTTACATTTTCATCATACATGACAAGGTCTTTAATAAATAAGATAAGTCCGTTATCACGACATCTGTCTCCTGCAAAATCAGTGATGAAAGAATCTCTGATTCCTGGAATAGCAAGAACATTTGTATTGACAGTTAATTCATCAGTCATAATCCTTGCAGCTGTCTTATATGAGAAAACACCATTAGCATCTTTTCCAACTCCATTCATATTTGATGAAAGTGCAGGTGACAAATATGAAGAATTTGCGCCGCCGCCAGTATCACTTGAAGATGCTTTGTCATTCATACGTGAAGAATCAGGATCAAGAATATTAAACCCATCAAATCCGCCGTGTAATACATTCGTAAATTTCGTAAAATTAGAAAATCTATTGAATTCCGCAGATGAGGTTAAATTTACTAAAGTCGCTAATGTAATTCTATTTGACAACAATGGCTCATCAATCGAATAATCATTTGGGTTAGGTGAACCATTTCTTATGTATGCAGCATCTCTCATATGCTGCGCAGCAGAACCTGTTAATTGTGTAACAGCAACATTTCCTAATGCAACTTTCGCAAGAGTAAACTTATTATTTTGAAAACTATCGGCTGCTGAACCTGTTACTAAAGCATCTAATTTAGCAATTCCTAAAAATTTTGTTAAATTGCTGATTAGTGGATTCGTTACAGATGAAGCATTCGGATTGAGTGCAGCATTAGTTAGCGAGCCTGTAGGTGCGACTCTTGTTGTTTTAACACCCCAATGAATTCTTGAATCAACGATTTCATTAGTTCCTGGTGCACCTACAAATCCTGGTGTTGTGCTAACGACACCACGTGTTACCTTAAATGTAAATGGAACAGGAGGTATAATTGACCCAGTAACATTGGATCCTATAGATGCAGAACCAATTAAACGACCTCCGCCTACTACACCTACAGTGCCGAGGGCAGATCCATTATCAGTTAGCGAATCAGTCGTTTTTAAAGAAGGCATACCCCTGAACCCAAAAGGCAAGGCAGTAGCGGGAGTTAATTTTCTTTCTACGGCATCATTCATTACAATTCGAACAAATTGTGATCTATTAGGATATTTACCTTTAACGATAATCCTTCTTTCATCTTCTGAGTCTGCATCAAATTCATAGTATGCCTTTAAATCACCTACTACTCTTGCTACATAATTTTCACTTGTAGGGTCAAGTGTACATTGAGAAAATTGCTCTAAAACTTGTGGTGCAAAATCTGTATCACTAAATCCACGAATTTGAATTGAAAATGTTCCATATTCATTTGCTGGATTTGTTGATTTTCTTACGTTTGAGACAGAAATTTTAAATTTAGAATTTGCCCATGCTCCGTCAGATAGTGACTCAAAATGGAATAAATCAAATTCCTTAGTTCCATATGGCTGGCTAATGAATGCAGTGGATCTAGGTGTTTGAAACCTTGTATCAAACCTGCCGAATAAGTCTCTAAATGCTACGGTAGAGTCACCTGATGTCGATGACGTTCCTGCAGTACCAGATAGAACCATAACAGAGCCCGAAGTTTGATCTATTGTTGCCAATTCATCTTCAACTCTAAAATCTGCGTATAATAAATGTTCCTCTTCAGAAAACCTGTCTGGATCAGTGTTAAGAATCTTTGAAATGTAGTCAGTATCAGTAGGATTTAAAGATGCTGTTAAAATTCTTAAGCCAGTATAACCATCAGTTGTAGCAAATCCATCTGCGCTTGAAGAAATTATAAGCTTGAACTTACCAAACATTGCCCCAACAGATCCTGGTGTTGCTTCATCGCTAATTGTTGTAGCATCTAAAGATGCAGACGCTTGTGCGTCTGCGATAACTGCCGTTGTATTAGAATCACCATCCATTACAAGCATTCTTGTTCCACTTCCTAATAGAACCATTGCTCTAACTAAATTAGCTTTATTGCCAGATGTGTCAAAGCTATCGTTATCAGAAAACATCGGAAACCCGAAAGTCTCACCGGATCTGATGTCGTGCCTAGCTGCAATAAATTGCACTGCACCTGCGTGCCTGCCGATTCCATCTGCGACAGTACCTTGTACCTTAAACCCAGCATTTTTCACAGTTCCTTGCGTGCGCGTGTTTTCAATATCAGTTGTTGTGTCATTGGCACCTGCGCCAAGAACTCTAAGATATGTTACTGCAGTTTTATGCTTTAAAAATTCATTTACTGCATAGGGACCAAACCTACGAAAATTTAAGCCCCCAAACTTAGACTTAAAGTCTGCAAATGAACCTACTGTTACTGGAACAAACGCTGGACCTCTCTCTGCTGTACCAATAACACCTGCGGGCGTGCCGACAGGGGCCTGTTGTCTTTGTGTAAGGTCAATTTCTCTTTCGAAAAATCCGGGTGACCTAAATGTCTGCTCTTGCACCATATTCTAAGCTCCTCATGTACTCGTCTTGGATAAATACCTACGAAAACGTCTAAAATCTGAATTAGAAGTTAACATCATCAATCTTTGTTGCAATTCTTTTGCTCAAAACTGTTTCTCCAGACCTCATGTTCCTGTTTATAACACGTAAAAATCGTTCAGATTCTTTTCCAGTAAATGGATCTTTAACAAAATCTTTCACTTTTTCTACTTGAATTCGAGGATCTTCAACTCTGTCACCCCGTTTGTCTAAAAGTTCAACATCATCTAAAATAAATTTGTTTAATTCACCAGAACCGACAGGATTTTTTGCTCCTGTTGAATCTGGGACAGCACCCTCATAGATACCAAAAGAAATTTGAGGGGCAGATAAAAAGCTCCTAAATGGAATTGGATCACCGGGATTTTTACTTGCATGAATATATGCAGGGACCTTAATTGTAAATGTCGTCTTAATAATTCTTTCATCTCCCGTATAATCAGAAAAATTGTCATCTGAGTTCATATTTTCATCTACATATGCGACGAACCAATACCCTTTTGGCGTATCAAGCCTAAATTGTTTTCCTTGTGCATCATAGCATGCCATAAATCTTTCGATCATCTGATTCATGTGTTGAACATACTGTGACCAAAATGTAATTTCATATAAGGCTGTATAAAAATGCGGAAATGGCATTGTTATAATCTCAAAAATATTTTTTCCTAAATCTGGGCTTAACAATTCGCCAGTTGTGCTATTAATCGATCTATATGTAGCTCTACGGGACGATGTTTTACCGCTTTTTGAACCTTGTGGACTTGTTGACGTAAGCTTATTAGAATCAGAGCTCACATTATCCTGATTATCTAGCTGCTGTGCATTAATTAAATTTTGATATTTTGCGTCCGTTTTTGCAAGCCTTCTTTTGATAACTAAATCACCAGTATCTGTCGCCATTCCCCTACCTGATATGGGACCTTCCATTGATTGCTCTATCCCTGTTCTTCTTACTGCGACAATAGGTAAAATGAGCATACCATTTTTATCTCTTACAGGTTTATTTCTTTTTACAATTGCAAACCTTTCGCCACCTGCGAATATAGTGGGAACTTTTACCATCTGACCAGAAGCATCAACTTGTAGCCCTATTCTTTTATCAAAATGTTCAAAAAGCGCCCTATCTACATCCTCGATACCTACAGGTGGTATTGAAAATTCATCTGGTATATTTTGGCCCTCAATACCTGTAGGTAATTTCCCTCGTTTATCTACACTCGTAGGAATGTCGCGCGCTCTTTTTGGATGCTTATTAGACATTACTCATCCCCGTAAAATGCAGAACCTGCATTTTTTCCTTCGCTTGCTTTCTTTGAAACTTCACGAGGTTTACTAATTGGATCTTCAAGTATACCTTTTTGCCTTAACGCTCGAACGTCACCTGTTTTGCCTAACCTGTTTTCTGAATAACCTCGCTGTTGTACAAATGTATCTTGCACAGCATTTTCGTCAGAATAAATTTCATCTGTAGGTCCAAGTAAATTAGAAACAAATTGGCTTTTTCTTGCTTCTTTCCCATGAATTTCATATCCAGCGCTGTGTTCAACTTGTCCAGTGATAATATCAGATTTTAAAAATTTAACGACTTCAAAAAAAACAGTGCCAAAGCTAAAAAAATCTCCCTCACTCAGTGTAATGCCTTTATCAATCAAATCTCTTTTATGAACCCATGCTTTTATATCATAAACCTCTTCAGAGCCAAAAATACCTGTCTTAACAGTTTCTGCTTCATATTCTACTAAGGCATCTAATTGCAGGGGATTTTCAAATATTTTTTCTGGAGCTTCATTATAGATTTCATGTATTTTAGTTTTAGACTCAGAAACAGAAAAATAATAGATGCACTGTCCAATGACATCTTTCATAACTTCTTTTGTAATATCAGAGATAAAATCAAGTTCTCTAGGTGTTATAAATAAGCGTGCCATTGTCCTTCTATTCTATGTAGCTTAGTAACTATATAAACTACTAAAGAACATCAAAAAGAGATAGTTCACTATTAACCATAAAATATGGTCACACCTTATTTATCCGACGATAATACTATAACCATTAGGCATAGGAACATTTCTGAGCTGCTTAAGAACATTATCAGATTTCTCAGCTTCTCTAGCTGCAATTTTATCATACGTTAAGTTATCGAGCCATTCTTTTAGCTCTGTTCTCCATGCATCACGATCTGTTCTTGCATCATCTAGTAATCTATCACCATCTAGCTCAATACTGTTACCTGGTATGGGTATAGTGTTATATTTTCTTCTAATTCGACCAAGAACTTCCATACAAAGTGAAAGAGCATATCTTCTAATCCATGGCCGAGAGAATCCTGGATTAAGTTGACCATATTGTAATAAGCCAAATGGAATGTTTGATAAGTTAGATACGCCATTTATACTATTATCAGGTACATCAGGATTTAAAGGATCGGGAGCTTTAAATACGCGGACCCACAAAAGTCTAGTACCTCGTATATTTCCACTTGGTGCTGGAAAAATTCTTAAATTTGTTCCAATAACTTGATATGAATAGTTTGATCTTCTAACACGCTGCGAGATATCCATCTGTCCAGCCCTGAGGATATCTTCAAAGACTGGCAAAACATAAAAAATAGTTTCTGGTGTAAATGATTCAAATCCGAACTCATTATTCAAATAATTTAACGCCGATGTTGAGTCAAAGAATCTAAATGCTGCAGAGGGTGAAAAGTGAAAAATCTCTCCTATTCGCATTCTTGATCCTGATGCAAATGATGTTGCTAGCGGTACTCCATTTGCATCAACTAAATCTGTATAGAGATCATAGTCTTGCCTTCCTGATTCCAGTGATATAGAACCGGAGACGGAATTATATGCGCCACCGAGGCCTGCATATGCTCCATAAGGTTCTGCTTGTCTCATTAAAAATTCTAATGTTTCTCTAGGATATTTTTGCTCTGAGCCCGACAATGTTCCTGTTGCGACACCCAAAAAATTATGAATTTGTGAGACTGCCTGATATTGGTTAACTATCATCCCGAATTCGACCGTTGCTTCTTCTAAGCAAGCCCAAATTTGTTTTGTAGTTAAGCTGACGCTTAAAACGTCATCGCCAAGCCTTCTTTTAACAAACATCGCAAAGTCGTCAGCTTCAGCTTGAAATGTTACATCATTATCAAAAAACCCAAAAGGAGTAGGATTTAATGTTTGAGAGAATATCTGCACAAGTTTAAGTATCGCTTGGCTCTTTTAAATTTCCTAATTTTTCAATTACACAGATCAATGCATACGCAGAATAACCCATGAGTCCCTGTGCCAACGCCTGGAGGATCGTAGACTTAACTACATTGGATTCAATAGCTGTTAAACTTAGACATCCAGAAGCCTCTTGGGAGTCATACAATTTTTTAATTGCACAAAATGTAGACATCCAGATGATAGCAGAGTGATAATCATCTATTTTGATCGGCCTATCATTAAAAAGCTTATATAATTCTTCTACTTCAACTCTTATTAGATTCATTTAATAACTCTTTTTCGATATGCTTAAATCCTAGGTCAAATGAGACAGCCATTTTTTTAGGGTCAAATTCTAGTGATCCGACAGGAATAGCAGAGTCCGGTCTAAAGACGCGAAGCTTTATAAATCTATGCCCTTCATCTTGCCTGCCATCTAAAACACGTTTATTAACCTTCATACATTCTTTAAGATCTCTTTCAATGATATTGTCGAAAATAATGTCAAGCAACCTAGTCGCTGGATCAAGTATTTTGGGCTCCCAAAACCTTTTTTTAGATACTTTCCATTCTGACATACCAGGTGGATCAAGCGCTATAACATCAATCTCTTCTGCACCGGAATCAATTGCTGACCTGAGCGGTGTTATATGGACTGCACCGCCGTCTGTCAAATAATCACCCGTTTCTGGCAATCGCCCCATCTCAAACATTACAGGAAACGCAGCAGACGCATAAATCCATTCATGCACATCTTTAGACATACCATCTCGTAAAATATATCTTCCTGTTGACATATTTGTAATGCCAAGCTTTAAAGCTTTTCCGCTGCCCTGTATTTTTTCTTTACTAATATTATTTTCTATGTACTTTCTTAATGGGGTAGTATCATATACGCTTGTCTTCCATGGAACAAGCAACCATCTAAAAAATTTATTATGATGCTTAAATATATCTTTCTCTGAGAAGTTGTGCCACAATTTTTCTAACTCTTTTATTGCAGTGTCATTTTCCTCATCACTGTATTGAGCCATATGTGCTGCATTCATTGCGCCAACAGATACACCAAAGTAACCGTCATATTTATTACCTTCTTGTATAAGCTTTTTAATTGCGCCTGCCTGCCATGATCCGCGGGCACCGCCGCCGCTTAATACTAATGCTTTCTTAATATTACTCACTTACTCACCCCCGCCATCGCCAATTCCTATTGAATCACCAGCATCACATGAGCCGAGGTCATATCCTCCCCCATAATACCATGCTAAGCCTTGCGGAGCTCTTTTTTTGCCTTTTTTCTTCTTTGTCTTACGTTTTTTCTTACGTTTCTTTTTCCCCTCATCCAAGAGAGCTTTTAAAACAATATGAAATTCATCTATTGTAACTGCATTATCTACGCCTGGCTCATCATCTACGGGTAACCACCCTTCATAGCCTTCTTCGTTTTCTTGGGGCTCAACCCTAAAAGGGTTAACAGTACCTGCTTCTTTTATCATCCTACAACTTTCTCCATTTCAGCGTGAATAAATTCATTCATTTCTTTTAAATACTTATCATATAAAGCTTTATTTTCAAGCCATTTATTACACTCTATATTATACTGGTGCAAAGCTTCATTATATTTATTCATTCTTTCGTCATAGGAAGCATTTTGTTGTGAGTATTTTGTATTTGGAATCTCATATTCGTATGAGATACACATAAAACCATCATGTGAATTAAATAATATTTTATCTGCAGTTATATTATTAGGTATTTTGTTAATAACATCACTTAATGTTATATCGCCATCTTTTGACGCCCAAATTTGTTTAACTTTTGTAATAGATTCACGTGGCTTGCGTGGTTTTACAGGCTTCTGGGGTTTTTGTTCAAGATGCATAGTCAATTCATTTCTGCTTTAAATACCCACACATAAAAATCAAAATCCTCATGTGGTATTATAACTTCTTCATTTATAGCATAAAGTTCATTTTCATCTGTTTTTTTTACAAAAACGCCCTCTAATCCGTCGAGTTGCGTTTCTGTTGGGTTTTCTATAAAATTATTATAGCTATTTTTTTCTATACAAAGATAAAATCCTACGCTGGCGGGAATAGTCTCTGTAAAATTAAGCTGTTCTTCTGTGCGAAAGAGATTCGTGTTCATGTTTATAACTAAGTTGCTTGTTTATGTTATTGCTCGATGCCAAGCAATAACATTAAAATTATTACTATCATCACATGATAAAGAAAGCATAATAAACCCATGTTTATTACACCATGCTTTAACAGCTGCTAGTTTTAGTTGCCCTTCTATACCACTAAAATTTTGCAGATCGTAAATAATTTTTTGTTTTAAATTTTTAAAATTCGGTTTATAAATATGAATTTTTCCCTTTGTATCCTCCCATGCAATTTTATAATCATGATCTTTTGTTATGGGGTCATTAGCTTCTGAACAATTTTTAAAGAGTAAAAATTCTATTTCATCTGCCATCCTTTCTTCTTGCCCAGTCCATGGGTTCGGCACCCAGCCGCCGTCAAAATCTTCATACGTTACAGAAGAAATCTGCTTTTTAAATAAAGAAATTTCTTCTTTTTTCTTTGCCATGGGATTTTTACTGCCTTGATTTTCATGTGATTTAACATACCTGCCAAAGCCACCCTTTTTCCATAATAGTTGCGTTCCGCAACCACATTCACATAAGGGCCATGAACCCCCATACTCATGGTCAACAATATAATTTACCCACTCTTTATTATGTTCTGTCCTAAGATGCCTCGCTAGAACATTATTTGTATTAGCGACTGCCTTGTTACATTCTTTACAAATTATTTTTTTCATGTGACTAATCATGCAACCATATTATGTACAATAACTTTATGTATTATTTTCTTAAAGTTTTTTATCCCAATTATAGTATTTGGCAAAAAAAGAAAATGCTGCATCCCTATGTATGTTGAATTATCATCATTATTTCTTCTATGTTTCTCTTGAAAGACTTTCTGTACTTCACATGATGGTACAAATATTACATCACCTAATGGTATTCCCTTACCATCAACTCTTGCAAAAGCAAACCAAGATAAATCATGTGTAAAGTTAGATAAGTGGTTGTTTGTTATTGATATTGTTGATCCAATAGTAGATTTACAACTAATATGCATTAATGTCTTACCAGAAAACATGACATGTAAATCGCCATAATGATTATCAATCTCAGAATAAAATGCTGAATTTCTATCTATCTCGGCTTTTACGCAATCTTTTGTAAAAGTACGTTCAAAAACTGACATGGTCGATGCAACTTCACCCTCTGGGATGCAAATTTTTTCTTGCAACCATTTTTCAAAACCCTCGCCTCTTTTTGTTCTTACAGAATTTTTGTTGTATCGCTGCATAATCTAAACCCTTCTTTTGACCATAAACATTTTTCATCCCACTCAAAGTGATTATTGAATTTTGTTTTAAACATAACGGCTCTACCATTAGCATTAAATGCTTGCCATGTTTTAATATGCTTCGGTCTGTCATCAATGAATAAATCACCAGGAATTAGATATTTTGATGATGTAAAGATAACATCTTCATGATTTGAATCAAAATTTTTCTTTAAAAATTCCAGCCTTATTTTAACCCAATGACTGCATGAATACCAGGGTGATGTTACCCATACTACTCGATAGCCCTGGTGACGTAATCCTTCTATTCCACTTCGTGCATTCTCTATAATAGAAAGTTCTTTCCAAAACTGTGGTTCATTCCAAAGCTTTAATACACGTCTTGTCTCATCTCTAGTTAATTCATCGAAGATATTCCAAGATTTAGGTGACTCTATTTTTATGTTTGCGTGCTTTAACGTTTCATCATGTAATGAAATTGCTACATCACAAACATCTACTAATGCAATTTTATTACTTTTCATTTTAATGATTATAATAAACTAGATTATATGCGTTCAATATTATTAATCGCTTTCCTGTCTTCTAGCTACTTCTAGCCGCCAAGCCATATTACGAGAAATGCACATATCAAGCATATCTTGAGGAACATCATAGACGTCAGGTCCCATATCCTCAGTAATCATTTTATAGTACCAAACCTCGTCAGATTTTGCTGTCGCATAACATAATAGTGATGGTCCTCTATTATTAATTTTTGCGACCCAAACATGTGTACCCATATCTTTATATGCAACAGAGTTTGTTATTATCACATCGCTCATAATCTGTGCTTTTGTTTTTCCTTCACATTTTATCCAGTCCATTTTCTCTCCTAGCTACAATTTTAAAATCCAATCCTGCAACTTCAGTTCCCAATTTTTTGTTAAATTTTATTATACTTCCGTTGTACAGAAAATGATATATGCCTTCTTCTTTGGATAGAAATAAAAGTAAATAGCCTTCAACAAATGATTCATGGTGAGTCTCTATTATATCTCCTATGTTAAACTTTTCTAATATCCCATAATCTTTAGGCAGCATACGATATATAGGAGAAACAGAGTTTATTAAATCCTTCAATATGTTATTGTCAATTTCGCGCGCAAGTTGGCCCGCCAAAATATCAGTTAATTCATCCATCATGTTAATACCTCAAACCCGCCATCAGTTACTAAAACTGTATGTTCAAATTGAGCAGACGGCAAGCCATCTGTCGTAATAACTGTCCAACCATCTCGCTTTGTGATAGTTTCATCACTCCCCATATTCAGTATAGGCTCAATTGTAAATGTCATTCCTGCGCGAAGTCTTTGGGTAGGGCCAGGATAATTGAAATGGGGAATTTGAGGTTCTTCATGAAAGCCGTATCCTATACCATGCCCGACATATTCTTTTGATACATTGAACGGGGTTTGAGCAATAGACTTTTCTATTGCCTTTCCTATATCTCTAATTCTAGCTCCTGGACGTACGACACTTATTCCATCATACATTGCTTTTTTTGTTGCTTCTATAAGCTTTTGTTTATCTTCGCTAACATTTCCGATTAAATACATTTTAGATGTATCTCCATGAAATCCATTTAAAATAAACGTTACATCAACATTAATAATATCGCCATCTTTTAAAACTTCTTTATTTGAAGGTATTCCATGGCATGCGACAGAATTTACTGATGTACAGCAGTGAGCTGGAAACGGAGGTATACCCATTTCTTCATTTTCGCCGTAATTAACTGTTGCACATATAACACCATTACGCACAGAAAAATCTTTTATAAAGTCATCTATTTGTTTTGTAGTTATACCCTCTTTAATAAAAGAATCTAACTCTTTAAGAGCATTAGACGCAATTTTGCAAACGGCTCGCATTGCATCAATTTCACGTGCATTTTTTATTATTATAGACACAATAAATAATACTACGCCTATAATACGATGGAAAATTTATTTATTTATGTCGTGACAAAGAAGCATCTGCTTTTTTTAATCTTGAAGTGAAGCTACTATCGCTAGCTTTTTTCCCTTTCTCTTTTCTCTCTTTGTTTCTTGCATAAACTTCTGCAAGAGATCTTCCTGCGTGCTTTTTCTGATTTTGCTGTGAATTAACAGCATTAGACTTCTTTATTTCTGCCGTAACTAAACTCTTATCCATATGTGAACCTGTTTTTACCCGAAAACCCTCGGATACAACTTGGGTTGATAACTTAAATTGGGATGAGACCTCTAAAGGAATGAACAATTTATTATCTACTATAACCTCTAAGTGCGAATTATATTTTCCCTCTTTTATTATTCCCTGCAGTGCGGGGATGCTGACTTGCACCTCATCAGCAGAAATAGCTTTTCCTGGAAATGAGTATGATATCCCTTGGCCCTCACAAACAAACCTATAAATAGGTTTATTAGATACATCACCAGAAATTTTCACCTCAAAAACAACATCATTTTCTTCATCAAGTTTCATTTCTACTAAGTTAGTACTTAAATCAGATTCATCCATAAGATTTCCCCCTATATTTTGCATGAATAACTAGTTTCTTTTTTCGCTTTTTTACTTTAGAAAGTCCTGCAGTGATCTTAATATTGTCATCTTGACGTATATATATTCTTTTTTTTCCTTCTAATGGAAAAGCAATTTCCATCCCATTAAGCTCAACTAAGCTAGCACCAACTATTGTTTGAGATATTTCATATTTTTTTCTTGAACTTCCACGAAATTGCGGTTGTAATTGGCGGGGAACATTTTCATCTGGTAACTCAATTATTATCTCAATTGATCCAAGACCTCTCGTAATAAGAAACTCTGAACCTATCCCACGAGTAATCAGGGCACCCGAAGACAACATAATTATATTCTTTGCCTATCTGCTGGAGCAGTCGACGTGGGATTACCTGCAGAATCAAATAAATTAAACCTAGCAACTTCAGTGCTATTATCTGATGCATAAAAGATCATTTGGTCATTTAAAATCCTCCATCTGCCACCTTCAATTCTTTCTATAAAATTAATAGATGACGAAATGTTATTAACAGATTTTCCCATAGTAAGAGGAGAATTTGCCAAAGAGGATGAATAATTCCAAACATCTTGTGCTGTTCCTGATACTGCGTTGGATATTTCACTTAGCTCAGTAGATGTCGCCGTTCCTGACAAATTTTGAGAAATTCCCCAGAGTGTTGCTTGAACTTCTGAAATCTCTGAACTCTGTGCCGTTCCTGACTGTGATTGTGACACTACTGTTAGCATAGAAAGAAGAGCATTAGTATCACTTGTCGTTGCTGTTCCTGATAAGGCTGCGGCTGTTCCTGATGCAAATAGGTTGGTATTTATAAAAATTGCTCCTGCTGACCCAGGTGTATTAAATGAAGATGTAAGTGCATTCCAAAACGTTACAGATGAGCTTGCCATTGCCTCCAACGTTAGATTCATTTTATCACCAGGCCGAGCGAATGTTGATGAAGCGAATAATCTTTCATTAGAAATAACAAATACTTGATCACTTGAGGCAGGGGTAAAAGGTAATGCAGACTGAAGATTGAACTGTCCAGATACACTATCATAACTGTCGATTGCTCTTATTGCTTGCCCTGATGATGATGAGACTTGGAGTAGCATTCCATCATAAAATCCTGTTACATTTGGAGCATTCGTTGTAACTTGTGTAGCAGTAGAACCAGTAGATGCGAGCAGTTCTGCAACAACAATATCGCTCCTATGTGCAAGCTTGTTATATGATAATTGTATCATGCCAGCGTTATTCAATAAAGAATTAACAGCACCAGCCACAGCAAAGCGGGCAGCTGAATTATTAGACTGGTCAAATACGATGTTGGATGAGCCTTTGTGCCCATTTATATTAATCGTAAATGTCGATGAATATAGACCAGAGGCTGGTGCTCTTAAAAATTCAATATCTCCTGTACATTCTACGAAATTTGATGTTGAACCATTTGCAAAAGCATAATCAATTTGTGATCCAGCTTCAAAAACGCAGTTTTTTGCATCAATAGTCCAACACCTATTCGCGTTCGTTCCACTTAGAGGGTTGCTAAGATTTATAGATGTAAGTGTGCAATTATCCGCAGATAGTTCGCCAAACCGTGTTCCAGTGACTCCTATATCAAGTCGGACAATACTTCTTGTATTGAGCATATTAAAAGGCCCAAGAAAGTGGCTTGGTTGATTAGTTGTTGATAACGCTACACCGTCAAAAACTGCATCTGTTACTTCGATATTGTTGTTGGCAGCAGCATACATAGCATTACCGTCGCCCCCTGCAGGATTTCCACGTATATATCTACCGACCAACGCAGTACCTATTGCAGCTGTTGTCAGGGTAGAACCACCCCATGAACCAAAAAAATCAATGATCGTGGGATTTCTCGATGCTACGATAGTATTAAGTGCTGATGGTGTTGAAACAGGTAAATATAATGACCCTGCCGGAAATGTGGTTGTTGATACACCATTATTAGTATCGACAAATACAGTACTGTTAGGAAAAAGTTGCGATAGGTGCTCAGCAGTATTTAACCTTATCTCAACATTCTGTTCAGCACCCACGTTTGGAATAAATTGCACTCTTAGATGCCCATTTTCCTCTGCCTGTGCATCATAAATTGATCCTGTCAGCGTTTGAAATCCAAGATCTAAAGTCCAAGTATATCCATCAGAGCCTGTTATTAAACCAGACCCTGTTGTTATGGGTGTAATATTTAAAGGTGCCGATCCAGGCGTTCTCTGATCATATAAAAATGCAACAAAATTATCAGTTTCAGGAGAAACATGAATAAATCCTATTCCATCATTAAATGAACCCGCTGATGTTCCTGAAGGTGCTGGATATGCAACTGAGGTTGGACCCACTTCTATGATTTGCGACGGATTAGATTGTGATATATTTGATGCAAATCCAGCAGAGTCTATAAGCCCATCAGTCCATATAGATTGGCTTGCAACAAGATTATGTCCAAATGAAACTGATGCGGTCAGCACACCACTCAATTCAGTAACGAGTGACGTTAACACTCTTCGGTGCTCTACGCCAATAGAGATTTGTGGATATGTGCCATCTATAATAGGACATGCTGGAGGATCTGTTCTAAAGCTCAAATTAATATTCCTTTTAGTTAGGGCTAAAAAAGTCACTTATGTTTTGCATTGAGCCTGAAACTGCAGCTCGTTCTGCTTCAGTTAAAGCACTTAATGCTTTTCTTCTTGCTCTTTGTATTTGAATCCCTAAAGCTTGCTGTTGTGAAAATATAAGTTGGCCAGCACCAGGTGAGCCTGGTGGCCAAACTGCATATGACTCAAATCCTTCTGGTACAGTACTTAAATCAACATTCAGTAACCAGTCAGTTAATACTTCTGTTGTCGTATTATATATAATCGCAGAACTAATGCCATATATTTTTTTACTTGTAACTGACAGTTTATAATTTTTTGGTAGCGTGCCCTTGTTCGCAGCAACTACGATAGATGCAACAACATCTCTAAATAAAGAAGCATCTATCTCCCTTGCAAAAATTTGTACATTTTCACCTGTTATTACTTCCCATACAACTAGCATAATATCCCCTTATTTAAGTATAGCTTTTACACTTAAATAAGACCGCCTGTTAACTATAATCATTTACATGAAGTTAGTTAACAGGCGGAGTATATCATTACAATTTTACAATTACATCATGAACATTTTCAAGGCCCTGCCCATCGTCTGTTGCATATGCAATATAACGTCCATCTGGACTCATCACAGCTTGTGATTGTGCATAATATCCTGAACTAAAATTTGAGTTGTGGTCTGCTACTATGGTTCTCTGACCATCATGGTGTTGGATCCACACTTTTCCGTATAGCTCATCTTGTGAAAAATCTGTTCCTGCAGTTATAACTGCGCCCGCTCCGGATGGGCCTTGACCACTTAAATGCTCAGTTCTTCCCCATTGCACAGGGCCACCCATAGGCTTCTTAGTACCTTGTGTAACGTCATATTCAATAATTGCAGGGTTGTTATTGTCATCAGGATGTGCCATCTCTACACTAACGTAATAAGGATTTGCACTTGCATCTAGTCCAAAGTCTCCATGTGCATGATGTGTATGAATTTGATGTATGGGAGCTCCAGTTTTTATATCATAAGCCCATAATCCCCTAGCTAATCCTACTCCATCAGTTACCCATTGAATTGCTAGAAATTTTCCTGTAGGATCTACACCGACCCAATCTGGCTCATATCCTATTCCAATGTCAGAAACAGAAACATCTGCATAAATCTTTTTTTCATGTAAATTATATGTTAAAACCCTAGTTTCTGGGTTATCAATATAAATAGCCATCCATTGACCGTCCATTGACAACTCCTCCCAGCACCTCGCGCCCCTAATTCCAGGATATGGCAGTTCTGTGGAGGTCGTTTCACCAGTAACAACATCTTTTGTCATAATCTTTGCAGGTGCGAGGTCATCATCTAACCATATAACTTCGTTGGTCAATGGGATCCACCTATGAGCATACCCGCCGTTGACACGAAGGACCTCGCTCCAGTCAGATGTATCTAAAACAGTGGCTTGATCACCTTGCCTTGTGTCTATTGCAAGGTAATAACGCATATCAGCCGACCAGGGTTGTAATTGACTATAGATGTGTCTTAAACCAGGCGGCAAAATTCCTTCTGCATGATCGACTGGATCTGTTGGATCTGTTGGATCTGTTGGATCTGTTGGATCTGTTGGATCTGTTGGATCAACTGGGGGCGTAGGGTCTATAACTTCATCAACATCAACATTGACTGTCATAGTTCCTGCATATAATTTTCCATTAGGGAGCTTAAATTTAATCCTCATTTATGTAAAATATAGAAGATATTTTAAGTGTAAAAACAAAAAATCCTCTTTATTTCAAGCATTACAACCTTGAAATAAAGAGGGTCAAATGTGTTTTATATTATAATACTAAAGCCCAAAGCCTTGCCTGATATATTTGTTTATCTCAGTAGCTTTTAGCTTCTCATTCCAATTAGCTTTTTCTTGTAATCTTAATAATGAATAAAAATCTTCCAGTGAATTACCAAGATTATTATCAACAAGATAACTTACAATATCTCTATCAGGGTTAGGGTATACAGCGCTTGTATTTTCCCATTGGTCATTATCCCAGCTATGAACAACATTTCCTTGATAGTGAACATCAGTCGGATTCTGTGTTTCTGTCCTAACACCAGACACTTCTTTTTGCTCAATTATTGCTGGAGTCCATCCTGATGTGTGGACGTGTGCTATTACATTATTGGCCATATTCACATTTTGAGGTTGGGCTATAGAAACTCCCCACCCTCTTTTTACTTGAGGTGTAATGTCATTTGAGTGAAGGACAACATTGTTATTAATTTCTGCGTCAATAGGAATGACTGGAGGCTCATAAATGTAGCCAACAGATAGTCCTAATGAATTTTCAACGAATAAATTATCTTCTATAATCCCGCCGGGCCTAACTTGAGCACCATGGCTAGATGCCCTAGTAGAAATGTTACCTCTGTAAGTGACATTTTTCGTACCAACCTGTATATAAACATTCTGTTGATATATTGTTGCTTGCTGAGAATCAGGATTATCTGTCACGTTGCCGATTCTATCTATAAAGTTTTCTTCAAGTAAAAGTCCATCGACTTGATGAAGAAACATTCCTGTTGAACCTTTATGTTGGCCTATTATTGACCAGCAATCGACAATAGAATTTCTACGGATGCGAACATTCGTTTGTATCCCAGTATAATTTTGCATAACTATGCCACCAGCGTAGGCTTCGAAATGGCAGTCTTCAATAAGAAAATCATCACATGCGTCCAAAATCATAACACCATGATGTCTATCAGTAACAAGTCCAGCTGTGCCGATACATTTAAGTCCAATCAAGTGTATATGAGCGATTCCGGCGCCATGGGCGTCATTCCAATAAAACGTATCGTGTGTTCTAAATTCTGGCCTTGAGAGTGATTCATCACCATAATTTGATATAACAAGAGGTTCTGAGCTTGATCTTCCTGATGCTTTTAATCTTACTATCCTTTCATTAACCCATATGTCACCCCTCTTAAAAAGGAGGTGGTCTGGTTTCCCATCACGGAGCCTAGCAATTCCTGCGGCAACAGTTTTAAGGGGTGAATTAATGCTTCCATCATTTTGGTCATCACCAGTTGAGCTACTAACATGAATAACATTTGTATCACTACTTGTGATGATAGGTGTCCAGCCAGAAGCTTGGGGCGGATCAACTGGATCAACTGGATCAACTGGATCAACTGGATCAACTGGATCAACTGGATCAACTGGATCAACTGGATCAACTGGATCAACTGGATCTGTTGGATCTGTTGGATCTGTTGGAGGTGTTACTTTATCGACTTTTACATCTAAAATAACGTCTCCCTCATATTGTGTACCATCTTGTACTGTGAATTTTATCCTCATAGTTTTATGTATACTCAAAGCAGAGTGTTTACTCTTTTTAGTACTGCACTATACCCCTGGCTTGTATAAAATTCTGTTCAGTTTAAATCTTTTATTTTAGCTGATGCAGCGTGATATATTTACCTTTTAAAGATAAGAATGGGCTCACTTTTTTTAGCCTTAATTCCTTTTTTCTTGCTAAAATGATCCCTTCCAATTATAAGGTTCATTTGCCTTTCTTCAATAAATCCCAAAGATATAGCTATATCTTTAACGTGTTTTGCATTTTTTTCATCAATGTTAATAATAAGTAACTTTCCAGCCCTTAATCTTCTATAAGCAGTTCGTAACGTGGGCAAAAGATACATTTTTTTCCAATTTTCTATATTAGGAAACTTTTTCCAGCATTGTGTATTTTCGTTAAAATATTTTTCTTTATCAAAATACGGCGGAGAAGTAAAAACAAGATCAAGCTCGCAGTTAGGATCGAATACTTCACTACATGTATTATTTAAATTTGTCTTTACATCAAGTTTTTCTGATAAATTTCTGAGATCTTCGAATGTTTGTTTTGCAGGATCTGTTCCTATATATGTTCCATTAGGGTAGGCGGCTGCAAATCCAATCATTCTTGCACCAAACCCGCATGATGGATCCCATACAACAGGCTTCTCTATATTACCAAGTGCTAATTTATAAATTTCATATGCAGCGCTTGGTTTAAACCAGCTAACAGAATTTCTCTGTACTACAAATCCAAACCTAATATTCTTGGGTGAGATATCAAAAGTTTCTTTGCAAGAAATGCTTGTCCCGCATTTAAGCTTATAATCATACAACTTTGAGTTATTTAATCCAAGCCTATATGATAATACTTTATCTAGTTTTTTATCATCCCAGAATGATTCGTAAGGTCCGCTGTCTACATTCCAATATGACTTGAATTTAGATTTAAGATATGAGCTACCAGTGTTACCTAGTGAAGAGATTTCACCATTTGATTCGTCAATGCGCCTTTTTTGTAACTTGCTTATAATATCTGATGCTTTTTCATTTGACGTAGGATAAAACCACCCACGAGTTTGTACATATTGTCTTAAAAAAGATATGATTGCTGGCTTAAGCTCAGTTTCAGTATATTCTCGACCTTTTGCGTCTGTAAAAATTTCACTCTCATTTATTCTTATAAGATGTTCTCTAGTTAAAAGCGCATGTGAATCATCTTTAAATCTAAACATTCCATCTTTAATAAAAGTTCCGTCTGCAAGTTGATGATGATATGCTATACTTTTTAAATCATTTAAAGATTTAATTTTAGATATATCTGTCCCTTCCTTTATTCTTATTAGCGAAAAGCCTAGATCTATAGCAATCCTATTTTTAAGAAAATCATTAGCCATATTATTTATCTGCGCGCAGGTAAAGTTTGTAATCCTGTCTAATCCATGCCAGTATAAGCCATCATATTCAACAAGAAGATTTTCACTTTTGATAAATAAATCATAATGCTTTACATTATCATCTGTGTTTACCCATTTTCCATTGGGCGATATCTCTTCAGTCCCAAGAATTTCACCGACCTTTTTAATAAAGAGTTGTTCAGCAGCTGACGTTCTTTTCGTGTTTCTTTTACTATTTGCTAAAGCAATCTTTCTTCCAAACTCTTTTGTAAAAATCTTTTTTCGAAGTTCATCACCTTGCTCTTGCCAAACTTTCTTACGGATTTTTGATACCCGCTCTTTAACACCAGGTTTATTCCAGCCCTCACGCTGTGTAGCAGATAGCTTTTCACTCATTCCAGGTTGGCTAAATGCTTCAACTAAAGAGTTTGATATTTTCCTCTTTATTTTTGTTCCCTTCTCTTTATATGCTTTTCTAATTGCTTCGTTTCTTTTATTTATTTGTTCTTTTGACGGCTTCCAGCCATTTGTAAAAAAACCTGCTTCATTATGTCCTGATATGTAATCATTATATTTATATTGTGATTTGTGCCAAGATACTTCCTTTCCACAATTACACTTACATAATGGAATGATTCCATTAAAATAATGCTTAAGGCAATATTCTTCAATTGTGGAAGAGTGTGTTCTTGCTAGGTGATTCCCTAATGAACGTCTATTTTTTCCAGATCGACCACATTCTAAGCATATATAGTCAGTAAAGTCTATTTCTCTATTCACGTTACTATTATATCACAATTTTATGCCTAATAAACACAATTTTATGCCTAGAAATGTTCTGCTTATAATTGCTTTTCTAGGCATAAAATTGTGAGATAAAAGAAAGGGTGGCAAAAGCCACCCTATCTCCCATAAGATCAGATTATGTCAATGTCTAGGACCGTAACAGTACCGTAGAAGTCGGATCGAACCATCTTCTTACCGTAACGTGTCATGACTCCTTTTCTCGGTGTAAAGTCTTCTGGTGCAAAGAGCGTTGGTGTAACGATCAATGGAACATATGGAGCATAGACATATCCAGTCTCCAAGTAGTTCTTACCCTTGTACCCAACAAGAATCTTGTTCCTTGGGAAGTAAGGATCCTTGTAAACAGTAAACCTGTTATTGATTGTACCAACTGGCTCACAACCTAATGTGAATGGGTTGGCAACTTGACCCATAGCGTCAAGTGAAATCAATGGCTTCCATGCAACAGATGCTTCTAGAATTGTTGCAACGTCAGGGCTTGTAACAACGAAGTTAGCAGCACCACGTAGTGTCTTCCTATGAATTGTGTTTGCGACGTCAATAACAGTCTCAACCAAAACTTCATACCACTCTCTAACAGTACCCTGGAATGTAGGACCAGGAGATAGCGTGCTTGAAAGCAACTCTTCTGCGCCAGTTCGCTTATTAACGAACTTACCAGGAGCACGGCTCCAATAAAGGTTAGCACCATTTGCTTCACGAAGAAGGTCAGATAGAATTTCACGATCAATTTCAAGAGCAATCTGCTCAGAAAGAATCTGTGTTAATTCAACTTCTGCATCAAGGCTGTGATAAGCGTTAAGATCCTGAGCAAGCTCTGGAGACCAACGCGCTCTTAGCTTTCGAGTAGCAGCGGTTACCGAAATAGATTCAATCTTAATATCAATTTCTGGAATGATAGGTGATGAATCTGAAGTGCTAAAGTCTGACTCGAAAGCTGGAATCGTTAGCGTAGAACCATCTGAACTATCAACATCTAGAGATGGTGACATTACATAAGAACCTGTTAGGCCAACAGCAGCTGTAGTTGAACCAGCTGCTGTTGGCGAGTAAACACCAGAAACAACTGTCAAAACTGCTGCATTAGACTCTGTTCTTGAAACAAGAGGCTTAGGTGTGAAAACACCATTAGCATATGTACCGAGTGCATTTAGCCTTCGAACATTTAGTAGGTTACGACCACCCTGAAGCGTTCCGGGGATTGCTCCAAGACCTACACCAGCAGGATCAGCAGAGAACAATGCGATCTGCTCAGGTGAGGTTAGATCGATATCACCAGGAATCTGTGCAAGGTTAAGTACTAAGAACTGGAATCTACCAGTACTATCAAAAGCACCATTTGCAGAGTCAGCTTCAATAAGGTTCGAAACATCAGGATCGAACATCATATTGACACCATCAGTACCAGTTGCATGCATAGATGCACCACCAACAAGTGTTGCGCCGCCTGCCCAAGCACCCGAGGCTAGAAGGGCAATTTCAGCACCTGTTGTGGTCTCATGAACTTTAGTAAAGCCCTGGCCAACTAGGTCATACATTCCGCCAACAGCTTGTGAACCTGAACGAACTCCTTTACCAGTTGGTAGATTATAGATTGACTGTCCAGCCTGATACGTTTGTGCATTTGCTGCGCCAGCAGCACCTGTTGCACGAACAGAATCACCACCTACGTTAGTACCGTAAGTGTAATCTAGATAGAAAAGCAATCCTGATGGAAGGCTCATGGGCTGGATCGAAACCAGCTCGTTTGCAACAAGGCCACCGAATACGCGTCGTACGATAGGGAATGCAATGTTGCTAAATCCTCTAATATCACCTGATGATGCTAAAGCACCAGCACCAGTTGACAAAGAGTTTGTTTCTCTAAGAACTTCTGCAGCTTGGTTTTCAAGCAAGCGAGACATATTCTCTTTCTGTACACCTTTAAGACCCCGCAAAAGACCTGTGCGTGTCCACTTACCAATTAACCTGGTAGCGACCTCACCCATATCATGCTGCTGAATCCCTTCAGTGAGTTGTTCTAATGTAAACTTTCTATTCACCGTCAATTTCTCCTAATTGGGATTATCCGTTAAGCTGGTCAATACCAGCGATCTTAGCCCACCTTCCTACCAAAGGATCTGCTCCCTCGTTCTTTGGTGAACCTGACGTGGTGGTTCTTGATGACCTTCCGTCAAGAACCGATCGATTAGTTGACTCATTAACTGCGCCCCTCTTCTTCTTAAGAGCAGTAACAATCTTTGCGTACAACTTCTCTACCTCTGCGCTACTCCTTCCTTTGTCAAGTGATTCGACAATTTGCTCCTTGGTATTTTTATTTAAACCAGGAACTTGTAGTAGTCTATTTAGCGCAACCAGCTTGGTGTTCAGCAGTTTAGTCTCTGCCAACTCTTTGCGAGCCTTATTGGCCGCAAGCTGTTTTGCTCTAGCATTCTTTGCTAGAGCTCTGCGAGCACGACTTTCTTTAACGTCTTCTACGCCTTCTTCGTCCTCATCACATGCTTCATCGATATCATCTAGCTCAGAAAGTTCACCTTCTTCAAGGTATCCCTCTGAACCACCTGCTTCATCAGAAGCGTTAAGATCTTCGCCATCAACAAATTGATCGCCTTCGCCCTTTCCGCCGCCAAAGGAGCTTAAATCCTTTCCAGGACCCATGCCGCCGTGCTTGACTTTATATTTCTCTTCGCGGAGGGCTTTCATTCTTCTTATTTCTCGAACTAATGCTGCCTCATCGATTTCAATGATATCATCATCTTTTAGTTTCAAAGATTCTCCCATTGCTTCCTCATCATCTAAATCTGGACCCATATCATCGTCCATATCCATGTCTTCCATATCCATGTCCATATCTTCCATATCGGCGTCGGCTTCATCATCTCCTGCTAAGCCAACTTCAATACCAGACATATCTTCGTCATCATCGACGCCTGGTAGTTCAACATTTAAAAGATAGTCCTCTTCTTCCAGGGCATCATCATCTGCGTCGCCCATACTCTCATCGCTATCCAAATCAAGCTCATCGTCCATATCACCCATGTCTTCCATACCTTCTTCAGCAGGTACAACAGAGACTTGAATGTCGTCAGCCGCGAACTCACCTAATTCATCAGGTAGTCCAAGCTTAAGCACGACCTCGCCCTCATTGATTAGCTTTCCTTTTTTCCTTGTCATGTGCCTAATCTCCTTATAAAGTTTAGAAATAGCTTCTTCTACCTGTTGAATCTCTTTTTTATCAACAGAGTCATCACTTGTTGCGGACTCATATAGCCCTTGAAGTGAAGGATGTGTTTCTGCAAGAGTCTTAAGTAATTTAAAACAGCCAACTACGTACTCTTTTAAATCATTTTCTGTACTTGTTTTTCTCTTACTTAGCTTACCAGCAGCCCTATTTGTCTCTTTTACTAAAGAAATAATTTTAGAAAAATGACCGGCTGTGCTGTAATGTTCCATTACAGTGTTGTAAACTTTTTCAAGTTTATTTTGCAATAAGCTTGACTGTGATTCATTTAATGATGTTGACTCACGAAGAACTGTATAATGAGATTCACATTCAAGCTTAATTTGGCGAGCAATCTCATTATTTTTTATTGTATCCTTGCCACTCGCCTTAGCTTTGATGATGTTATTTAATGCTTCTTGCATTTTTATGCATCTAAGCTCTACTCTATCAGTATTAACATCTTTGCGGTTGAATAACGATTTAAGAACATCAACTGACTCACCAGTTAATTCATATTCATCTTCTTCACCACTAGAATCAGGTGAAAGTGAATCCATGTCTAATGTTACTTTCCCTTCGCCATCTGGTAAAGATACACCCGCGTCTTCTCCTCCAGAAACATCAACATCGGCAACATCCATAGGATCATCCATAGGATCAGCACTGATGAAAGGAAGCTCCTCTACATCATCATTAACCATACTATCTTCAGGCGGTAATTCGCTAGCTGTTTCTAAACCAAAATCTAATAGAATGTCATCTTCATCCGAAGCATCATCAACAGAAAGCTCTGAAAGTAATTGGCTTTCTATCATTGCTTTAATTTTCGGGGCTACTGAAGCAACAATCTTTTTTGTTGCGTTCTGCTCGGCGACTTCTAAGACTTTTCTTTTGTCTGCTAAAGCTTCTCTGTAAAGATCAGTCATTCATGAACTCCAAATGCAAATAAATACAACGTACAAAGCGTAAACCACTAAAATGTATCATTGTATTTGTAAATATATATAAAACTATTCATCTGCTACAAATTCTATGTATGTTCTCAGAACATCAATTTGCTCATTTGTTGCAGATTTTTTTTCTTGTGATCTTTTTTTTATGATATTTGCTTTTTTAACTGGCTCAGCCTCTCTATCAATAGAAGCTATATCTTTCAAAGAAAATCTGCTAATCTCAGGATCTTCTTCTTTTGGTACAGGAGGACCAAACCAGCCACGTTTCATTCCTGTGCGCCGGCCTGGGCGTATGCTGACAGGTCCTCTATTACCAGTTACATTGTAACTTGGCGATGATTGTCCAATAGCACCCGCTAGAGCCTCAAGGACTTCATGAGGTTCTACAGACGCCATGATGCCAGTAAGGCCCCGAGTCGCACTTTTAACAAATGCATGATGTTTTTGGCCTCGCCGACCATGATCAAGTGGGACTTCGTCATGTGTTTTTTTTGAAATAGCTTTATTATCATCTTCTACATCAACACTCTCTGACTCTTCTTCCATGTCTGTAAGTCTTACGTATGGCCAGTCATTAGATGCTTTTAAATTACCACCCATCCCGCCAGAAGTGTTGCCGTAACCTGCCCCTTTATTTGAATCAGGTGCAGATATATAACCTGATAGTTCTTTTAGTAGCATCAACTATTAACTATACAGCTCATATTATATATCACACAGAAACTGTCAAAGGTGAGTCTTTATACGGGTGGCTTTCAGGTAAATTACTCTCTAATCCCCACTTGTGTGCTACATAACCTTCAAGCTGACTCATCTCATTTGATGTTAGTAAACCACATATAATAAAATCTGCTAAATCGCCATCTTGCCTTCTGCTTGTAGAGAATGAAGAAGCATGCCCGCCGAGGGTAAATGAGCTTGCTGCCCGACCATCTCTAGCTAATGTAAATGAGCCTGATCCTAATTGTATACCATCATACGAAAGTGACGCTGTAGGAAATAAAGTTGCTTGATGCAAATTCAATGATGTAACATGTGCACCCGATGTTGATGTTCCTGAAATTATGAATATATCTTGATTTGACGCGCCTGAGTTTCCCAGGCCGTCACAGTAAAACAAGCCCATAAAATCTGTTCCTGTCGGTCCAGCATGAAACTCTAAAATGTTAAATCCTGTACCGAAACCGTTATAAGATGAGTTCGGATATACTGTATCTGACCAATATAAGGAATAATTTGCATCATTCGTTGTATTGTTGGTAACATAAGCAATAGAAATATCAGTTCCCGATGGGATTATGGATGCAGCACTTGATGAGTTAATAAGAAAATCTTGTGCACATACTATAGTATTTTTCCCATTCAGTGATCCACTTGGCGCAGGAGCAAAAGTATCGCTATATGGTTGTAAATTATGACCATTTCCGCTCTTGTCAAACCATGTAGTAACAAGTGAACCATTAATAGCTATTTGTGATGTGTCTGCTGCATCGTACCATGCAATTAGATTTGATGCGTCGCCAGGGTACCATGTATCTAAGCCATTTGATGTTGCAGATCCTGCTGAGGCGCTTGCTATTATAGCTGTAACATTACACCTAATGATCTCACCTTCGTCATTAGGTGTAACTACATATGAATTAGATACAGCACCAGTTATATTTGAGCCAGCACGAGTCCATTGATATTGAAAACTGTCTGGACTATTACTCCAAGAACCAGGAGACACAGTTAAAGTTTCGCCAGTTATTACGTGACCTGTAACTATAGGCTGAGGCTGAGCACCGCCAGCAGCGGCGCCCATAAAACTTGAAAATCTATCATTAAAAAGATCAAGTGTAGATAAGCCAGATTTTCTTCTAAATGTAACCATAAAGCAATTAATCGTCTAAGAAAACTGGTCACTATTTATACCAGCATTCAGATTATGATTCCAGACTCACCTTTTGTAAGTGATTTATTTGGACCTCCTCCAACTTGTGTTGAAATTTGATTCGACGTCGTGTCAGGCACAGCTAATGAGCCAGCGCCTGACGATCTTGGTGTACCTGGTGATGGTGGAACATCAAAGGGATTACAGCTCCCCTGTCCTGGTGAACCGATTGCAGGCGCTTGTCCGCCAGGAGCAACTGGTGAATTGTCACTTGGATTAACACCATTTGCAAGATGAGAAAGATCGGGCGCTTCAATAAAATCAAGATTTACACGTATATCAGGGTTTTGGTTTTGATCTCCGTTTGTTAGACCCTTATGAAGGTCATCTACATTATTATCTGTATACGGACCATTAGGATGTGCTGGTAGAGACGGTGACTGTGGAAACACCGCCTCGAGCAAAGCCGTATCCGACAATTTTGTTCGAGTCCTATTTCGATTTTGAACTTCTACCAGCGTCATTTATTAACTCCTCTTTTTTCTCGTGCGCTTTGCTTCATTAAGCTTTTTAGCAAGAGCCTGCCTTTTCTTTTTAACAGCAGAAAGTCTTTTTGATAATTTAATCTCTGACTCTTTTAAGCCCTTATAATGATCAACTTCACTCTCTAAAGTATCAGCAAATCCATCTGCTTCAACTTCTTTTGTCTTTTTAGCAGCTTTTTCGACATCTTCCATCGAGCCAAGCCTTGCTTTCTCTTCTGCGATAATATTTTTGAGCTGCCCTGGGGTCAGCTTGAATACTCTAGCCATTAATAATTCTCCTCATGTTAATATGTATTAAACAGTTTTGTTTTTTGTCTACTTGAAAGCTATTGCTCCCCAGTTTTTTGCTTCGTCGCCGAATATTTCAAGTGGGCTTTTTTGAGAAACAATGTGATCAAACTTATCACCACCTGCAGATGACATTGAGCCTAGACCAGAATTATGATGGCTAGGTGATGTATGCCCATTTTGAGCTTGTTCCACATATGTAGTTTTTGCTGTGTCATCGAACATCTCCCTAAGAACCTCAGGTGTCATGCTATTAATTGAACTTTCTTGAATGTGATTAACAGGCTGCATGTAGGTCTGCGGAGTATGCTGAGATTTTCTTGGTTTTTGCGTGCCACCGTTAAGGGGGGTATCAAGATCAGGCCTAAAATATTGCCTGCTAGCTTGAGCTGCAGCAGCAGCTATATAATCACTTGGGTTTCTAACACCTGGTGTGGTGGTACCCGGATTTCTGCTCATCTGTGTTACTGTGTGAGTTTCTTCATTAAGGTTTTCTGGCTGCATTAAACCTGCTGCACGAGCAAAATCGTCAGATGATTTGCTATTTACGCTATTCATATTCGCAGATTGTTGCTTCAATTGCTTTCTCATCAACTGTGTATGCCTACGCCTCATTGCATTGTCATCCATAGGATTAATAATGTCAGTACTATTATTCCCTTGATGAAAACCTTCAGATAGCTGTGTGTTTTCTTCTAGGATTTCCTTTAAGCATTCTTTTATGAGGCTCTTAAATTGGCTGCGCTTCATTTTCATATGTATATCTCTTAATCAGTTAACCCTGAGCCTGTTAATTGAAGCATGTGCTTTTTTGCTATAGGTGTCAATTCAGCAACTACTTCATAGTCAGCATCACCCTCAGATCCATTTGCTAACGAAATGAATATTCTCTTCGCTATTACATTAAATGTAAATGAATTACTTGCTGAGGGTATAGTCACAAAGTGGTGTCCTGCCTCAACGCGACCATCATTGAGATTATTAAAATGTGCTCTAATCGAAACATCACTTCTATTAATAACAGTCATAGTTCTTGCCACAAAGGGAAAATCAACGCATTGTTGACCGTTATCGGTACTGAACGACGAAGAGAGTATTTGGGATCCCGTTATATACGGAATGCCAGATACTAAATGTGATCCAACGTCAAAAAGTCCTGGTTGTGGTCTTTTTAATATCATTTATTAGCTCCTGTATATAAAATATCATTGATAGCACGATTTATACGGTCAGATTTTTTCATAGAAAGCTCAAATGCTCGGAGTTCATTAGCACTTAAAATGCGGCCCTCTGCCATCATAAATGCCCCTGGTGTAGAAGGCTCAGCAACCATGTCCCAACAGATAAGTTGGAAATCATCATTAACGACGGTATTACCACCCTCATTAGTCGTTGACCCCACTCCTCTAGATGAAATGCCTATCTTTACACCTGCTTCTACTAAAGTACCTAAGATTTTTCCTTTAGGTGTAGACAAAACTTCAATTTCGCCCATCACATTATTACCTTCCATATATGCACTAGTAACAAGGTGTGATACGTTACTTAACTCAACAACAGATGTAGCAGGGTGGTCAAGTTCACCTAAAGCTCTTCGCTCTTTAATAAACTTTTGATAATTGTTTACCTCTCTTTGAAGTATAGCAAGAGGATAGATTCTTCCATTCTGGTTCAACGTATCAGATTTTTGAATTATCCCTTTTAAAATTATCTTACCACCGTTTTTTTCTTTTGACTCAACAATCATCTCTGGTGTATATTCGAATGTTTGCCACTCAGTTAAGAGTAATTTATTTATAGAATCACTCACTTAAAATCTCCTCCTTAAGCTTTGCAACTCTTAAAACATGAACAAACTCATCATCATTATTTAAATCTTCGTTAATATTCTCGACAAGGTTACGTACATTTTTAAGATTAGAACCAAAGATCTCTGCTTCGCCCTCTTTCATTTTGTCAATAGCATTTAATGTTTCACTTTTTAATTTTGCCAAACACTCTTTAAGAGGGCCATAATTACCAGTCCTTTCAGCAGTAGAAAAGTGCTTAACTAAAGAGATTTGATCTTTATTAAGTACACCACTGTATTTTGCATTTACTTTTTTCGTCATCATGCTGATTAGCAAATCATCAACACCCTCAGGTGTTTCTTCAAGAACATTTTTCTTTTTCTCTGTGACTAACCAATTAATAACATCTTGCTCAAATTTAGCAAGCCTTGCAAAATCTGTCGGCGTTGGTTTTCTCCACTCATTTAACAAAACCTGTATTGTTGCATAAATCTTATACTCTTCAAGCCTTTTATCATAAAATTTAGGGTCATTAAATGTATGATTGATTCCTCTAATCAAAAGTGATTTTTCTTTATCAAGCTTTGCCGCATTATACTTTTTACAAGCATCGCGGGCTTCTCTAATTAATGAACCAGCAACTATTTCTGACTCTACTGTCGTGTTTGCTAGGGCATGAAATAATCTGAACTCTTTATAAAGCTCAGTATTTTTCTTTAATATATACCTCCGAAGCAACTTCGCAGCAGAGTTAGCAGTTTTTTCATCACCCTCAACAAGATGCTCAGCCATATGCTGGACTAGAAATTCATATACAAGCCCTACGTTTCTTTTTTTATTGTGCCCTTTTGCCATCTACTGTCCTTATATTCGTACTTAGACTCTTAACCTTCATCGTCACCAACGTCAACGTCAATGATGATATCTTCAATAACAGCTAATTCTTCTTTGCTATCATTATTTTCTGATAGCAACTTTGCCTGTTTTCCTTTTATAGATATGGAGCGCTCCAGAGAAGAAAGCATAGTTTGCATTTCTCTTCCAATTTTTGGTTTATTTTCTTTTCCTAAAGTATCATCCTCAACCAGAGAGCCCTTTAACGATGATGCATCAAGACGCCCAAAAATATCACCATTAAAAAACCTTTTATCAAATGGATCAGAATCAAATTTTGTTATATTTTTAAAATCAGGCATATGTGTTGATGAAGGGCCATGATGTTTATGACGAGATCTATTATGCTTTACTCTTTTAGCTTGATTTGTCTGATTAACTGAAAGCTTTCTTTTTCCTTTTTTGCCCTTATTAAGGAGCTTTCTTAATGGATCTTCTTCATCCATATCTGGCTCAACTAGTGAAGATTTAAGTGATGTATTGCCTTCTTCCTCTTTACCCTCATCATCTTCATCAGTAATTAATTCCCTGTCATCAGATTTATCCTCACCAGCAAATAAGTCTTCATCACCGCTTGTGTCATCATCACTAGAAGTGTCACTAGATGATGCAGCGTTTAATTCATCATCTCCAAGTTCACCTTCAAGATCATCGCCTATGTCAAAATCCTCGTCGCCCCCGCCGCCAAGGCCGCCGAAGCCACCAGAACCACCACCCATAGGATCAAAATCTTCTTCTGACTGGCCCTCTTCATCAATTTTAATATCAAATCGTTTATCTTCTATAATGCCCTTTTCGATCTCCCTAATTGCATCATCAGTTAAGCCCATGATCTCTTTTCTAACCCACTTTCTGTCAACAATTCTTTCAGGAACTGAACCTGCGATCTCCATTTTTGTTCTATAAAGTTCAAGCTTCTGTTGCTGGGCAACTGTAGACGGATTAGAAAGATGAAGCTTAAAATCAATTAAATCATCAGATTCATAACCATGTGCAAATAAATGAATCATAGCTATTTTATTAAGCTCAGATATTAATACTCTTTGAATTCTTGAAATCGTTCTACTAAATCTAATGTCTTCTTGCGCTAAAGTTGCCTTTGATGAAAGCATCTCATCATACCCAAGATATGCTTTAGGAACTTTTAAGGCTGAGAAGAGCTTCTTTTGGATATACTCCACATCTGCGATATCACTAATGTGTTGTCCACCTGCAAGAGTATCAATTTTTGTGCCTGAGTCGCCGCCACGGACAGGGATGTAATAATCTTCATCAACCGAGTTTTTCAAATAAATACCACCACTTAGAGACCGTGCCCCATTATTAGGTATAAACTCCTGTCCTTCCCCTGCTACTGCAAAATTGTGTCTGTCATCCTCACCATTAGGGCCAACTACAGTCATACAGTAAACATCACACCCGTCTATAACTTCAACATGAGAAACTTTATGATTTCTTTGACTTATTAGCCAGTTTCTAAATGTGATATATGCAGATGTACCTTTGCGCTTTGTAATCTCACCGCGTCTAATAGCATCAAATGCAAACGCATTAATATGAATTTTCTCTACATCTCTATTATTAGAAGAATTAGCAATATGTAACTTATTTATTAAGTTACTTTCACGCAACCACTTTGTAGCTTTATTCTTTGACAGCTTTGGATTTTGCTTTATATAAGATCGCACAGCTTTTCTAACATCATCAGGTATAATCCATGTCATAGCTTTACGTCTATAAGCAGTATGCTCTTCATCTGACCATAGTTTATATTGGCTTTGAGATCTTATCTCATTATGGTCTTTATGAAGCTGAGTACCATTATACGAAGCAGCCATGTATTCAGCTTTTTTGTACTTTTTGTTAGTACAAGTAACTATAGCACGATGCTCAGGAGTTTTATTCATCTCAGACCAAAGAGCAGATCTTTTAGCAAGCTGCTCAGGTGTATTTAGCGTTAGCGAAATGTTATCTTGATGCCATTTTTTATGATCAGAATAATCCATTTCCTGAAGATTTTGAGGCCTATTATCTCTTTTGTCACAATTTATATGATGTGTGACCTTTCTTAGGGGTGAGCTTTCTGTTAGTCTTCTTCTTGCAATGATACCTTTATTTTTGCACCAATCTTGTGCCGCCCATTTATGTGTATACTCGTAAGTGCTACTAGATGGATCATATGTCTTCTCGTATCCTTCTATATAATCACCATCATCTTTACTACTAAGAGTCCTATACAGAGGCATCAATGAATCACCGGCATGCAATTCATCCGCCCTGGCATGTGATCCGTCCCTTAAAATAAATGGGTGCTCGCCAGCTGTATCAACCCACGTCCCGTCATCAAGATAAACACGATATAATTTTTTAGCCGTATAGTTCTTTCCACACCAAATAACCTTTCCGGGAACTGGCTTGTTAGTTTTATCATCTATAGAATAAACCCAGATATCATTATCAGAAATAACATTTCTATCAACTTTATTATTCTCAAGAAGAAGTGATAACTCTTTAATAGTTTTAGTTGTACCGTCCAACAATGGAATTTTAGTATATTCAGCAACAGGAAGAGGATTATATCTTAAATCTACTCTGCCAGTTGATTTATCTACGACCTGCGCTCTTTTTAACTTCGTTTGAACAGCTTCCATGTAGTTGGGGATCTCTTCTGCGGCAACAGAACCTACATCAATATAGAATACCCTACGCTCAGGTGACCTAATAACACGATACACAAGCATTGCGTCTTCAATTAAAATAAGCTGGCGCCAAATTCTTCTTGCAGACTCTAGTACTGACGCTCCATATGGTAAGAACGCGTCATTGCCCATTAAACGAAAGTGAGACACCTGCCATGACTCTAAAACTTGATTACCTTGTGTAACCCATCTAAACCTTACAGCTAATGGGTTGCTTGGATCCCACCCTTCTTCTCTTTCTACTTCATTTACAGGAATAGGGAATGCATTGATAATTCCCATCTCTGGGTGAACGTCATTGAATAAGAAAAAGTCGCCGTATTTAACAAGGTGCCTAGTCCACAGCGTTAAATTGTGGTCAATATTTAATGTATCATGAAATAGCTCATCAAGAATCGCTTGAATCTTTGGATTTTCTGAGTAAACGTGAAATACATCACCTTTTTCATCTGATGATGCGCTTTCTTCAGAATAGATATCTAACGCACTTGAGATCTCTGGTGTGTATTCCATCTCTGAAAAGTCTGCATACCGTGAATTATGAACGATGATACTCTTAGTTGCAAAATTTTCATGGCCATCGACTGTCATATCAAAAACTGGCATTTTTTCCCAAGGAATGACAGAAATAACTTTATGATTTTGCGTTAAATGCTGCGCTTTAAATTGCTTCCATTTATATCCCTCACTATCAATAAATCTTGTAAGTGTACCACCGCTGATTCCTATTTCACCTGCAATTTTATTTACAGTGGGCTTTTTTAATGACTTTCCAATCTCAATAATTAAATCAAGAGAAAGATTTTCAGCATTTGGATTTCGTCTTTTACCAGTCCAATAATTAACAAAATTTTCATTAGCAACTATACGACCGTCTGACCAAGCTTTTTTAATTCTGGAAGAATGCAGTTTTGAATTTTCCTCACTTAAATACCATTCGCTTCTTTTTTTAGATGCTTTCTTTTTAATAGCATCTATTTTCATCGGATTATTATTTTTTAAATGAAGTCTACGCTTTTCAACTATATCTGGCCTTCTATTAAATTGCGCAAGCTTGTCTCTTCTAGTGCCATCATCTTCATCCCATGATCGCTGCATACCTGCTATAATTTTTTCTCTGTTATTTTCCCATGCACTCTTTGCAGAAGATGCATGCATTCGCAAATGCTCTTTTGCATCCATAATAACAAGATTACTAGGAGAATTATTGGAAGGGTTATAATCGACATGATGAACATGTTCATCATGTTTTTTCACTTTTTTATTATTAAACCACTCAGCTATTAATTTATGCTCAGAAACCCACCCATTCCAGCCAGAATTATCCATCGTATATATACTTTGATAACCATTGAATGTTTTTCCATCTTTTGCTTTGCCACCAGTAAATGATTTTCTATAAAATGGCATCATTGATGTGCCAGGTTTTAGCTCTCCAGCATCTTTATATTCACCACTGCGCATTAAGCAAGGGTGATCATGTGTACAAATAAGTTCTGTACCATCATCAAATGTAATTTTTACAGTGTCTTTCACACCTGATTGTCGTGGGTGGTGAGCATAAGCAGGTACTATTTGTTTTTTTTCATGATCATATGCATATACAAGAAATTTTTCATCGTCAGTGTATCTTTTAGACAATTCAGAAATACTAACTTCGCGTTCTTCACCTGGAACAGGTATCATTGTGTCACCTGCCAAACACATTCGATCATATTGCCCGTAAGCGTTTAAAGCATTCGAATAAACTTGACTATATGACTTTTTAAATACTTCTACAGCCGTTGAGGCTGATGGTGATCTAAACGACTTGACTTTTCTTTTTACGGTAGGCCCGCCACGAAATAAGGCTGTTAATCGCCTAAACAGGTCATTTCTTCTTTTATCAACCATACTACTATGTATTATACACAGCTATATCAAATTCTGTTTAGTTTAAATCTTTTATTTTAATCTATGTTTAAGTCGGTAATTGGCGACATATCTAACATTCTCATTTTTAATTCATATCTTGCATCATTAGCATCACCTGCTAATACAAGCCACTAGAATCTTCATTATAATAAGTGTTATATAAATCAGCTATAACACTAGAAGAGGCTGCTACATCAGGATTTAAAAGTAGTTTATGTACTTTCTCATAATACAAATCATTATATTCAAATAGCGCAAAAATAGCATGCTTAATTACGCTAATATGCTCTGAACCATCTAGTGAGACTTTTAATTTATTATAAATTCGTTGTAGTATTAAATTAAACATATTATGTTGTTTTGCATCCCCACCGCCGGCCACTCCGAACATTATCGAATTAAATTCATCTGCAAACTCTATTAATTTATCAATTTGTAAAGTACTAATAACGTGCTTAAATTCTTTTATATTAAGCAGATTTAAATAATCTGCAGACATCATGTAGTCTAAAGACGTTGTGTTCAGCCAGCTTCGAATCATTTTAGCATATTTTTCGACTGGAGACTTATTTTGTTTACCTTTAATTTGTTCAACAACCCCATTCTCAATTTCGATCGTCACATGAGGTTTGTTGCGCGCGTCGCGCAATGAATAAATTTTCTTTCCTTGGCTTAGATCATATGTTCCGACGCAATGTCCCATTGCGTTTCCTTCTGCATCAAGGTCACATTGTTGAAGATCAACAATTTTATAACCATTCTTGAAGTCATGGATGACTTGAGCATCGTCCCGATGCTCAACGTCTTGATCCATGCCTTGTGACAAGGTTTCATGCCACTCCTGTGATGCTTTATAAGCATCATCAAAGGTCTTATAGACTTCGATTCTTGCGTCGGCTGAGCCGACGACAAAGTCCACGATATAACGAATATCTTGTGTTGAGGGATGGCGCGAAGCGCCCTCAACAACATTTGCAAGCCACTTGATGAAACCTTTTCTATTTTCGAGTCTTGAAAGTTCTGTCTCAGGAAGGTTTGCGATGAGACCAAGGGTCTCATCTGAAAAGAGTACTTCCTTTCCTTTGTTTAGTGCTCTTTGATTGATTTTTGAGAGAGGCTTGACGTCTTTTTGAGCTTCAAGCAAGATTGATCTAACAAAGAAACTTAAAACACTTGATGACATAAAATTATGTATGTGCTTCCGCACCTTATTTCCAAAGTAGCCAATCGAAGTTTCCAGGATCGTCGCCTTTAGGCCTTTGTCTACCTGACCTGCTACCTCCAGATTGCTCTCCCATATAAGGAACCATAGAAGACCATGAGGGTAACACTTCTCGACCATTACCAGCCATATTCTCAAAATCATTCCTGCTTGACCCAAAAGCGTTAATCATAGATTTATTAAGCTGTACAGCAAATTGACTATGAACACCAGATACATCAAATAGCCATAAACCAATCGCAAGTGACATTACAAGATCATCATGACAGTTTCTTGATGCTTGAGGTTTATTATTTAACATGACAAAACTTTTCAGTTCATCATATAATCTTGAGCTAAACACTTCAATCTGTTTATTTCTTAATACTTCCTCCATTTTCGCGAGAACTTTGGGCCTATTTTGTGGAGATGTATCGAATCCTGCTTGCCCAATAGATTCTTGTGGGATATAACTGCCAAGAGGTATGCTTTGTTTCGGAAAGTAAACGTGTGTATAATTGTGCTGTGTTATTAGGTGAGTATTCGTATGTTGCCCATATGAATTTCTTTCTACACAAACTAATGCGTTGTTATATCTAACAGCGTACTTGTGTATTAGCGTTGCAAAAAGATCAGGTCTTATTTTTCCCTTATATTCTGCCACAACTTGGCCTGTTGTAGTGTTGATGCAATGAAAAGCTGAATAGTCTCTTCCTGTTCCACTTGCAACATCTGCTGATATTATATATTTCACGTCTGGGCCACTTATTGGATCAAACCATATCCATAGGTTTCTTCCCTCGCCTTCTCTTCTTATAGGCTCCCGAACGCGCTCTTGAACCCAATTAATTTCATCTATATGAAGATATGTGTCACCAGATGCAAGAAAGTCACATAACAGTTCTTGTGCAATACCCTGGCGCTCCATATTTTTTGTTTCTTTATCAAACCATTCTTGATCACGTTCAGGGTGTACGTGCCACGGAAGCTCTATATATTTGAATTCGTTAGTTCCTGCTTGAGCCTCAGAGCATAGTTTATGGAACTGATTTCCTTGACCTTTAGGCGTAGAAAGAAGAATCGCCCGGCCGCCGGTCGAGAGCGTCGGGTACAAGCCCTTCCATAATTCTTCCATATCTCTAATGTGCGCTGCTTCATCAACAACAAGAAGTGAAAGTGCTTCGGAACGTCCTGCGTCTGGTGACGTAGGAACTGCTTGAACTCTTGAATTCGAAGGTTTACCAAATTCGATAGTAGTCTTATTGTCTCCTGTGATTGAAGGTAGTACTAACCATGGAGGGAGGTTTTTAATTACAAATTTAACTTTTTTAATGAAGTTCTGTGCAGTTGTAAGTTTTGTTGCGATAATAAGGATTTCCTTACCTCTGTGGAATAAAGCAAGCCATGCAACATATGCAGCTGTTAGCGTTGACAAACCAAGCTGTCTAGCTTTATTAACGATAACAAACCTGTTATCAATAAAATCCTTAGCACATTCTTCTTGGAACTCAAATGTCTTAAAATGAATTGGGCCTCTAAGAGGGTGCTGAATTTTCGTATAAGTATTAAAAAAATAAACTGGATCGCGTGCACACTTTCGAATCTCGTCCGTTTGTTTTTTTCTATTTATAAGAACCACATTTAATATATATTAGATTTTACTTAGTTTATTAAATGTTAAACTTCTCAAGTCGCTTTATAGCATTCATACGAATGTAATTGTTTTCATCTTTTGACAAAGCTCTTAGAGTATCTTGTGTTGTGTTTTTATTTTGTGTAACACTGCTACGAACCATCCAATTCTCATCTTTTGATAAAGCTATTAGAATACTTTGTGGTAAATTCTTATTTCCTGCAGCAGACGCTCGAACAAGAGGGATCTGATGTTTTGCTAGATCTACTAGAACATCTTGTGGTGTATTTTCATTACCTGCGACTGCACCGCAAACCTCTGTATCATTGTCTTTTGCCAAAATTTTTAAAATGTCTGGTGGTGCATATTTGTTACGTGCAACATATGAGCGAACCTCAACACGTTCATCTTTTGATAAATCTCGCAAAACATCTTCAGGTACATTTTCATTTACTGCAACACACATGCGAATATAGTTTCTTTTATCTTTAGATAAAATTCTTAAAACATCTTGTGGTGTGTTTTTGTTTATTGCAGTAGACGCGCAAACGTCAGTGTTTTTATCTTTTGCTAAAATTCTTAAAACACCCTCAGATGTATTTTCATTATCTGCAATTGCACCGCGAACGTCCCAAGCACGGTCTTTTGCTAAAATTCTTAAAACATCTTCAGGTGTGTTTTCATTTTTTGCGACAGCAATACGAGTATATACGTCTTTGCTCTTTGCAAAAGAAGCAAGCTCTTCAGATGTCGCTATAAAAACATAATCTAACGTTTCATAATTAAGGCTGGTTGTTTTCAACCAGCCTCGAATCATTTTAGCATATTTTTCAATTGGGGGCTCATTTTGTTTACCTTTAATTTGTTCAACTTTGCTGTCTTCAATCTCAATTGTCGCATGGGGTTTGTTGCGCGCGTCGCGCAATGAATAAATTTTCTTTCCTTGGCTTAGATCATATCCGCCGACGCAATGTCCCATTGCGTTTCCCTCTGCATCAAGGTCACATTGTTGAAGATCAACAATTTTATAGCCATTTTTGAAGTCATGGATGACTTGAGCATCGTCCCGGTGCTCAACGTCTTGATCCATGTCTTGTGATAATGTTTCATGCCACTCCTGTGATGCTTTATAAGCATCATCAAAGGTCTTATAGGCTTCGATTTTTGCGTCGGCTGAGCCGACGACAAAGTCCACGATATAGCGGATATCTTGTGTTGAGGGATGGTGCGAAGCGCCCTCAACAACATTTGCAAGCCACTTAATAAAGCCTTTTCTGTTTTCGAGCCTTGAAAGTTCAGTCTCTGGAAGGCTTGCGATGAGACCGAGGGTCTCATCTGAGAAGAGTGCTTCTTTTCCTTTATTTTGAGCTCTTTGATTGATTTTTGAGAGGGGTTTAACGTCTTTTTGGGCTTCAAAGATAAGGGCTTTTAATACTTTAAGACTAAGTTGCATAACTTTACTATTTTAAGCTATCTCACATTGAAAGTAAGTGTAACTCTATGATATCCTTTATGAAATTCTGGACGAGTTCTTTGTGTGTACATACTCAATTGAGGAGATCCTGTGTAAATTACTTCGCAGCTACTATTCATAGAGATCTCTTTTGCTTTTAAGGCTCGCCCAGTCTCTTGCTTAAATGTGTCTTTTACCTTTTTAAGCCATACATCCAAGTGTTTTCTTGCATCTGCATCAAATTTTTTCTTTGACACGTGCAACTCCTCCTCAGATCTAAATCCCACCACCGTTACATATTTTGCTACAAGCTTACAGTCATCAATAGGATAGCCCTCATCATCAAGCTCAGCTTGATTACTTCCCAAAATTTGACCGCTTACAGAAAACTGTCTTGCAGTTCCTACTGGAAAATTACCTCGTTCTGTAGATGACATATTCCAAGTTGTATTTATAGCTTGGCCAAGAGCATTTATTTCTTCAGAGTTTAACATATTATTTTTAAATATCACCTAACTATAGATTGATCAATCTTGGTCTAGCAAGTCTTTTAGTTTTCTCTTTTTTAATCTGCTTTTTTGAAGGCCTCCAGCCAGTTAACCATTTTTCTTTATTAAGATCTACCCATCTTATCCTACATGACTCGCAACATTCATACTCCTTGTATATTTGTATATCACTATGAGAAAACATTGACATATTGCATACTGGGCAAAGAATCGGGACTATAAATGAATCTTTAGGTTTAATAACTTTGAACCCTTTGTTATGCTCTGAGCACATTCTATCTTGTGAGATTTCATACCATTTCGTCATAATACTTTCACCTGTGAATCATTATCGTCTTCTTTCGTTATTTCAATTATACTATCTGCTGCATCTTTCAAAGAATCAACATGTGTAATTATTAATACATTTTTAAACCATGCCCTTAAAGAAAGTATAAAATTACGACATGAAATAATCCCTTTATCATCTAATGTTCCAAATCCTTCATCTATTATCAAAAAATCAGGTCTTGGCAGTGATGTTGCATTTACTAATGCTGTTCTTATTGCAAGAGAAGATATCATTTTTTCAGCACCAGATCCTAATTCTAAAATTCTTCTTGAATCTCCATAATCAATATAAATTTCTGTAGAAGAACCCTCAGATTTTTCTATTATGACAGAAAAATCTGCTACACTTTGAAGTAATTTTTGAATTTCTGCGTTTATTAAAGGTAATTGTGATCTAATCACATCTGCGGGAAGACCTTTTTTTGAGCATGCATTCATGAATAACTCATAACATTTCCACTCTTTAAACAAAGATTCATATAATATCTTTTCTTCTTTTAGCCTAAGAATCTCAGCATTTAATTGTCCAATCTCAGATGCAATATTAATTTTGCTAACGTCAAGACTACGAAGACAAGTTTGTATTTCACTATTCTGCTCTTTTAATTTCTGTATAGCATTTGTCTCATTCTCATCTACTGCTTCTTTAGTATATTTTTCATATTTCTCAGATGCATTAAGTAACTCACTCTTTTTTCTGTCGATATCTTTATCAAGGTTATCACACTTAGCTTTAGCTTTTGCTACTAAAATAGATAAATCAGCAATTTCTTTAACTAACTTATTATGCTTATTTAATCGATCATCAATATCTTTTATATCAATTACTTTTATAGAATCATTTGCTTTTTTTACAGATTCTATCAAAGATAAAAGCTTCTCTTCATCTTTTTTTACAGATAATTTATCTTGATATGAATCTTTTATGTATTTACATGTTGGAAACATATCTCCACATGGAACATCTAATAATTTAAGTGATGATTTCTTCTTTCTTTTAACTAAATTATCTTGATTATCTTTAAGATTTTCTATTTTTGTAAGGGCAGTGCTTAACTCATAATAATTTTTCTTTTGCTTTTCTAAATCTTCTGTTGAATAACTGTCGATATATTTCTTTTTATCTGCTAGCACGCTTGTTGCTGTAAACAGCTTAGTTTTTAAAGATACTTGTTTGTTAAGCATCTCTTGTAATTCTTCTTGAAAACTCTTAACATCATTTAGTGCTATTTCAACGTCAAGTTTTGTGATAACAGCCGATGCATCCCTTAACTTAAAGTCTATTTCTTTAGACTCTTCTCTTTTTAAAAAGATATCAGCTTCTATCTTTTTTATTTTTTTCTTACTCTCATCCAAAGAATTTTCAGATGCTTCTATAAGAGAAACCCAGTCTCTATCTGGTGCATTTTTCACCCTTGCTTTTAAATCTGAGGATTTTTCTTTTGCTAGGTCGAAGAGCTTCTCGAATATAGATAACCCTAAAAATTTTGATATTGCTTGATCTCTTGTAGTTGATCCTACTTCAATAAAACGATTTGAGTTACCTTGAGTAGAAATGCCAGTTAGCATGATATCTGCTACATCACCCAGCTTTTTCCTTATAACCTTCTCAGTATCTCTGCGTTGTTCACCTCCTAAGTCTTTGATAACATCACCAGATGCATCTATCTCAAAGAAATTTAAGTTAGTTTTTGCAGAAACAGACTTTTTCGTCTCAACTTTTACAGTCTGTCTTTCAACTCTAAATTTTTTTCCGTCAACGTCGAAATCAACACATACGTAGCAATGTTTATGTCTTGTATTAATAATATGAATATTCTTAACAGAACCCCTATCAGTATCATTGAATAATGCATACAATATTGCGCCTATTATTGATGATTTGCCTATTTTATTAGGGCCAAATATTCCCGTTACACCATTTAGCTTTGAAAAGTCGATGACGTTTCCTTCTCCGTAACCAAAAATATTATCAAACTTTATCTTATCAATAGACCACCTTGTACCTCTCTCAACAGCTTCAGTTGCAAGAGCAGTAGGGAATAAATCATCTATCAAAGTATTTATCGTTTTAAGATCATTTTCATGTAATGGATCTTTTGAGTAATACTCTTTAACCATTCTTTTTATAGCATCAGGACTTCTTAAATCTTCTTTTTGAATGTTTAAGGAACTCTTTGCAGCTACTTCATCAACAGAATAATCATTACTATATGTAACAGACGACGCAAGTTTTGCTATTTTTAACTCATTTTCTAATTGTGTAGCCTGCTTTTGTGTAATAGGCTGCTTCGTTTGAACTCTTACCCTTGCTCCTCTAGCTAGTGTTTTCGGTAATGTCTTTTTAACAGTTCCTTCCCATTTCAATGTTACAAATGGCATATCATGCGGAATTTTACAAAACTCTACGTCAAAATCATCGCGTGATTTAATATCCCATAATAAGTAACCTTTGCCTTGCTTTTCGCCAAAATTTTGTTGGATAGAAGATCCAGGATATGCAATCCATGGTTTACCATCTCTGTGCCCAAGATATTGAAGCATGTGAATATCACCAAGAAGTGCAAAATCATATTCATTAAAAAAGTTAACATTCACATCTGAGTGTTCCAACTCAAACATCATATCAGTTTTTGCACCTTTGACGCAGCCATGAAATAATGCTATATTTAATGTATTTGGGTCTGGCTTTACATTAATCCACTTATCTTCATCAAAAGGAGAAAAAACACACCAACTGATATCTTCAAACTCTGACTTATATGTGCCAGATTTTTTGTATAGAGAGATATTAGGGCTATTAATTGCATTAATAATTGGAGAAATTGCATCTTGCCTAGTAAGGTTAACAAGATTTCCATCATGGTTACCCAACATTACAGTAACAGGCGCAATATCAGCCATACTTTTAAACCACCATGTAAGATGGTCAATCACTTCTGGTGTTATTCCTTGGGTCTTAGTATGAAAAATGTCGCCGCAAATAACAATAGAATCTATATTTTTCTTTTTTAAATCATTAAATGCAGCCGTAAATGATTGTTTATATTCTTCATGACGGCTTGAACCGTGCCAGTGGATGTCTGCAAAATGTGCTATACGTGGCATAAATCTTTTTTATTATACCAAACATATATCATATTAATCAACTAAAAAAGTTTTCTACTCTTAATTGAATTAATCTTTTTTCGTAGTGCAAGATCTCTATCCCATGGGGTAGCATTTTTTTTTGCAATAAGAAATTGTTCTTTTGTCATTTCACCAACATCAGAAGCTTTTCCTAAATCCGCAATTCTTACAGGAATATCATATGAATTTAACATTTTTGCTATTTTTTGCCATTCTTTTTCTTGCATATCTGCATCAAGTGCTAATACAACTGGTGTTTTATGCTTATAAAGTTTAGCAAATAATGCAAAATCTTCAGTCAGCGAAGAACCCAGTAAACATGTTGCATTATTATCACACTTTACTAAATCAAATGGGCCCTCAACCAAAGTAATTTCTTCGGACCAGTTAAGATTTATTTCATTAAATATAATGTCTTTTTTTGGATTAGAAGAGTTCCAATATTTTCTATATGTGTTTTGATCAACTGCTCGAGCAGTAAAGAAATTTAATGTACCTTTAACATCAAAAGATGGCATTATAACTCGCCTACGAAACTCAGGCTCTGATGATACTCCAAATTTAAAATACCACATATCTCTATTAGTTAGGGATCTTTTCTTTAAATATGATCTTGCCCATGCTGTAGAAATATCATTTTGGTGTGACATCAATAATTTATATGATTTTGGTAAACTAGGAAGGGCGACTTCGACGTCTTTTAGCTCAATCTTCGCTATACCAAATGTTTCAATATATTCATGTACAAGATTAGTTCTATATATTTTAAGTATGTATACTAACCGCCCCTTTAAAGAGCAAACCCAACAATTAACCCTGTCATCATCTAATCTTATCGCTAGCTTTCTTTTTGTTGAATCTTTACATGCTGGACATCTTACTGCTACGTTCTTTCCATCATTAGACCTTTCAACTGTGCCAAAAGCTTTTTTTAAAAATTTTATTTTTCTCTCTTGCTCAAACTTCATTTTTTTCTTGCAACTTTACAATACAACCTGACTTGCTAATAGCAGCACACATAGTTACATCTCCAATATGAATAATATGCTGTTTCGTACCTTCTTTTAAACCAAGATAAACAGCTCTAATTTTTAAAGATTTATTCATAATATGAAGCCCGTAATTTGTTTCTGGCATTTTTCGTATGATAAGAATGTCACCAATCTTTACATTTTTAGGAAGTGCCCTGAGAAATATTTGGGGTTGGGCAAGCATTTCATCTAATTTTTTCTTTGTTTCTGCGGGCATAATTAAATTATATCACAATTTAATATCTCGTGCACATTCAGTTATTTTCTTGAACCTGTTGATGCTATAACGAATGCATCAACTTCATCATAGCAGTGTTGTTTTATATTACCGAATCTAGTTAGGGGAAATGTATGATCTTTAAACATATTTTTCTGAAGATATTCGAACGTTTGAATTTTTTGGTTTTTCCCGCCTGCTTTCTTTTTTGACAAAAGTGGAATACCCAATTCTTTTCTTGCGTCCGTACAATCAATATAGATTGGATCAAGCTTAATCATACTTCTAGCAAAATATGATACAATAACATTGAACTTAGAAAGTATAGAAATAGTATGAGCCGTAGATTTCCCTCTTTGAAATTTTTTCAAAGCATCTTCTACAACAAGTGTTTCTATTTCGTAATTATTTCTTTTTAAGTCTTCAAATAACTTAAAAAGAAATTGCTCAGTAGCATCAACTTTTGCCCAAAAGTCTTTTATCTTTGTAAGATTAAAATGTCCCATGTCAATGGGAAGATCTGTCTTTTTTGAATTTTTATGTACAATAGACCATCCTATTATACTTGTACTTACATCAAGCCCTATTACTACTTTCATTAAAAACTATAACAAAAAGCAATAAAAAATAAATCTTATATTTTTAGTAAAAATAGTTTAGCTAGATTTAGTATTTACTCTTATTTCTAGTTTAGATTTCTTTATAAGAAGCATATTGTATAGAGATTTTATCTTAAAAATCCATCTTTGTTCTAAACAAAATTTTATCAGATGATTTTTTTATTATAGGTTGAGCAAATTTTGATTTAAGTATAACGTTCAAATTCTCATCATGAAAGTTTAATCCAGTAATATAAACGAAACTATCATTATCATTTGCAGCTATAGAAGATGACATAACAGTTTCTTTTCTTCTAGGGGGAGATAGTGTCCAATCATAACCATATGTCGGATTAGATGAAGAATTTATCTCACCTCCCTTAGCTAAAGAATGAATTCTCATAAGATGAATATTTTGTTCACCAGAAAAACTCATTTCAAATTGGTCTTTTCCAAAAAAGGGTATATTTGGCGTTTTAATAATAACAAGGCCTTCATTGTACAGGATGTTTCCTACAGAGGCCCAGGATGCATGAGGCGTCCTTGAATCAGCTCTATAAAGGTTACCCATACCATCATCTTTTAATGTGATAGAGACCTTCCCACCTGAACCCGTGACAAAGCTATCAGATATAGAGAACGTTCCTGGTTGGATAGAATTTCCATAAAACATATTGCTTATATCAAATATAACTATTTCATTTGATGAAGGGTCACGTGTTCTTTGAAAAATGGTTAGCATTGCACCTGGTTGAACTCCAGGATCTTCTGGTGTTGCACCAGCAATAGAGTCAAAGATTGAACCAGATTCAGCGACGATACCAGTAAAAATTGAGCTCGTAGAGATCATGTTGTTTAAGCTAATTAAACTATAATCTACGTTACCCAAATCATTTACAAACTTATCATATGCTGTTCCTGACTGATACGTTTTACTTTGGCTTCCTGTTACTAGGACACTAAAATTTGGAAGAAACAAACCATTGTCACATGGTAGTACAGTAACGTTTCTTTTTCTAATTGATCCTGTAGCATACAGGTAGTCATTTGCACTTAAAGCTTCTTGCGTCGATCCTGCAATTTGTGATGCGCTTAAATGCAAAAGCCTAGGATATAAACCTGTCGCCAAATCTCTTGTGAAGTTTTCTAAATTTAGCAGGTGTCCACCCACGCCAAAAGACAGTGCTACGTTGAATGGATCATCTGTTGTCCCTGTTATTGCGAAGAAGGGAGTTTGTAGTATGCCACCTGCAGGTTCATTGTTTGCATTCTGGCCGAATGTTTTTCTTTTAGGTGATTCCTTTGTAAAAAATGGAGGTAAATAAAATTTAACGCTATCTAAATTTGATGACCCTTCATGTAATCCTGCAGCAAGTTCATCTAACTGCATATATCTTGAATGAACCTTCAGTTCATGAACTTCAGCATTTAATGGGTGTGCAAATTGAAAATTTTGAGGTAATTCTGTTGTCGGATCACCATCATTAAATAATTCAACTAATCCTTCGCGTTGACTAATATTTTGATTAAAAAATAATCCTTGAGAATTTGTTCCAGTATTTGAGCCTTCATAATAATTGCCTATACATAAAACATCTGGATTACCCTGGTTTAAAAATGGTGCAGGACAAATTGATCCAGATGGTATTACAAACTGCCCTCTCTCTTGCCCATCTATAACAAATGAACCAGTTCCATGATTATAAGAGTCAGTTCCCCATCTAATTGCACATCTATGCCACTTATTTTTCTGTAATGAATTATCATCAGATAAGAAAATTAAGTCTCTTCTACCAGACCCCAATGATGGATTTGCTGCATTTATGCTAGATGGTGCTACATCTGCGCTATGACTTAGCTGTAACGCTAATCTAAAACCTGCTTTTTTATTACTTTCATCTTCTGCAGAACCCGTCATTAAAGATACAACATAGCTTGATGATAAATGAAAGATTGTACCAGCATGAAAATTTGAACTCTGAGTATCAGTTGTATATCTTGGATTAATATAAAATTCAAACGTAAATGGTCCACCTAATGTATATGAGCCAGATGCCGAATCTGATAGATTTGTGCTCGCACTATTAGGATATAATAAAACAGTATCAGAAGGTGTATCTGATGACGTAAAGAAATTTAGGCAGTGATAGTTAGTATAAGCCCATTGAGCAGAAGGATAACTTTTTCTGTAATATGGAAATAAATTATCCTTTATTATATTTTTCCTTAATGTGTTAGATGTAAATTTTGTAGATGGCTCGAATCTTATTATCTCTAATTCTTTTTGCTTTCTAGCACTTACAGTTTGGTTGTTTACACTAGCAAGATATCCTTCAAGTGAAGACTGGATATTAGAACCTGTCATACGTTTGATATTTTCTAATTCTTGTGTTAAATCTTTATCATCAAAAGTTCGCTCAGAGAAAGATGATAGAGGATTTATTTCTTTTTCTGAATTTGATCTTCTTGCAAAAAGATTTACAGACCCAGAGACTCCGCTTTGTGAACTTGACGTAAATGTCCTTCTTGGGTTTGTTTGCAGTGTAAACTGCTCGATATCGCTTGGTCCAACAACTTGCATTTAGTTTCCTAAGTTAGTTATAACTAACCTAAATTTACTTAAACGTTTAATTTAAGCTCTTCTAAGGCCTCTAATATTTGCAGCAGATCTTCTCATTGGCATCGGGCTTGAAAACCCTGAAAATGCTTTTTTTGCAATATTTTGGCTTACGATATATTGCGAACCATCTGGGCCCATAACTTTATAATGTGTACCACCTATATCTTTAATAATTCTTACTTCTTCGCCCGCGCCGAAAGTTTCATTGCCAGAACCATCAGCACACATAAGTGCGACTGGCTCTACAGCAGTTAGTGTTTTACCTAATAGAGAGCTTACTTCATTTATAAGAAATTTTAATAGTCGAATTGCGTTCATCAATTCTAACTATCACGCTTTGCTACTTCTTTTCTTCCATTCTGTAAAAATGCTACTCTCAATACAATCTGATTGATGAATTACTTTAAACGATTTTAAATATTATTCATCTTTGCAATCTGTAATAAAGACTTGCGTATAGTCTCCAAACAAACTATTGACATTTTCGAACCCGGCGTATTCACTAGGCTCTGCTACGAATAAAAATAACTGCCATCCCAATGGGATACTTCTTTTAATTTCGCTTATACTAACATTAGTTCGTGCAGTAGGGGGTTCATCTGTAATAAAAACTACAACTATATCTGATAAGTTAAACGACAGAACTCTTGAGAGGGCATCAAGCTGGAATTCATTCCCTCCTAACACAGGCCGCATATTTCTTATGGCCGCAGAGAAATACTCATCAGAGCATGGATTATTACATAATGGAACTTCAAGCATATCTGGCATTTGAAATATCCAATGATACCTTCCTGATGCTGACTGGTCATGTGCATTTAATATTGATGCTTGAAGTCTTTCCATCCATGGAATCATTGATGTTGATTGGTCAATTAACCATATTATGTCTTTTGCACCAGCGAAAGGTATATCATCTATAAGGCCATTGCAATCATCATCTTTTCCATTACATGTTTCTTGTGTGGGAAGCTTTTGCCTTAAGCACGCTTCACCACATGAGTTTCTTATACCTGTTCGACATTCACCCAAGAATTCTGTTCCAGGAGGGCCCTCATAACATCTATCAGGGTTATATTCATCTACTTCATCAACTAACCCATCACAGTCATCATCTTTTTGATTGCAGCTAAGCTCAGATGGTTTTACTGCAACACCATTAATACACATACTTCCAGGACAAAAAAAGTCTACTTCGTCGACTAACCCATCACAATTATCATCGACTTTATTCCCACAAATTTCATCTATAGGCTGTTTTAAGGGTTCACATATAATTTCATTATTTATACACTTTGTAAAACCACTAGCACAAGCACCTAAACCGGCTGTACAAGGCACGCCACATTCTGTAAATGCTATTGGATCACTACAACTACAAAAAATAAGCGGTACCAACATTAGGTATTTAATAAAACTTTTCATTCTGTTCTATTAAATACCTAATATCACAAAAGCTTTTTATTAAGACAATTTCTTGCCTTCATATTCTTTTAATCTTTTTAATGAGTATTTAAGATTATAAATGCATTTGCAGCCACCATTTGTATGCATACCTTGCATGTCTTCAGGTAGTTTAAGTCTACAACTTCCATCTGTACAATTATTAAGCTCTAAAGCTCTTCTAAGTTCTAAAACTAAATTTCTATGTTTCGTTTCCCACTTATATTCTTTCATACTTACCTTTAAATTATTTCAATTATGAAATCTAATTAATCACGACATTTCATAATGAGAATACTATGTTAACGCATAATTAAATTTATATGCTTGATTTTTCATTTACAGATAGAGAATGGTATTTCTCATTTTTTGAAGAAAATCCAACTGCATGCGCAAAAGTTGCGCTTGATGGAAAATTCATAAAAGTTAATAATGCATACGCACTATTAACAGGGTATTCGGTATCCGAACTTGAGGGCAAAACGTTTCAGTCAATTACTCACCCAGACGATTTGATCGGCGATCAAGAGATGGTTAACGAATTAATGAATGTTAATAGAACTAGGTTGTCGTATACTATGATCAAAAGATATATTACTAAACATGGTAAGTCTGTGTGGGTACAATTATGGGTTAGAGTTATACGTGATGAAAAGGGTAACGCATTGTGCTTTTATGCTCAAGCTGATGCTTTGCCTAATCATGGCCACTTTAAAGTAGAAGAAGTAAAAAAAGAACTTATAATAAGACCTGCTGTAAAGCTGCATGAATTCATAAGAGATAATTGGCAATGGTTCATAGGCATTTTTGGAACTGCTGCATTTTTTATTGCCAAGTTTTCTTTTAAATTTATAGAAATAATGCAAAAACTAGAAATAGGCTGGTAGGCATGAACATACACTAGGTGTTAATGGGTGAACTCCTAACATAAATTCTTTATGTACTTGTAATACTCTATGTTAAATAATTTTGTTGATCAGGCGTACACTCATAGTATTCATTCAAATTTTGTTATAATCTTAATATTCGTTCTAAATTTAGGGATCTTAATATGGTCAACGATGTTATGCTGCAGACAATCTTTGGCAGACAAATACCAATCAGTGTTATCTATTAGTTTTTCTAAAAAATAACCTTTTGCTTGCTTGCAATTTTCATCCATAGAGGCAAAAATGCTGTTCTCAAGCTTTTCAGAGGCAGCAACCTTACTTTTTATATCATCTAAATTACCGAAGCTGACTGTCGTCATTCTATGTATCATTACTCTTGCCATAGGGCCAATATATCTATACCCTCGTGTACCACATGAAAGTAAGGCTGAACCACATGACATAGCTTTTCCCATGCAAACTGTAGCAACAGGTTTCTCTGATGATTTAAGCAGATCAATCATCGCTATAAGCGAATCCACTTTCCCACCATAAGAGTCTATGATAATCGGAATAACATCTTGAGATGAGTCATGTGCTATACAAAATTGTTCATAAAAAGACTTAGTAGAAGCATCGTTGAATTCATTAACATAAATGATTTTTTTCTGCTTATTAATCTCACTTTTTAAATCTTTAATGCCTGCGTATTGAGAACCGATATCAAATTCTGTATTAAACATATGATAATATTATCACATATTTAATACAGATGCATAATGTTTAAAAGTCTAGTCGGACTCTACTCGTAAAATCTTTTTCATCATTTTTTTCTATAGGTCTAGAAAATTTAGCAATAGCAAGCATATTATTGTTTGCATCATATAAACCTATTGAACTAGGCATTGTAAATGATCTTTGTGTATCTTCTTGCCCAGAATCTATGACAACGATTCTATTATCAGAATCAACGAATGTAGGATTAGATGAATAATTGAATTCTTCAGCTGTAGCCCTACAAAAAAACAACGTAGAGTTAATATTCGTTATATTTTGAAATGTTACAGCAGTATTTGAACCAGAGCCAAATCTTGTTGATGCTAAATGATCAACAATATCATCTATTGACGCTGATGTCAAGAAGTTGGGTATAAACGTTTCATCGAGATTTCTTCCAATGATCGTTTTTCCAGCAACAGCATCTGCAAGTGCAGCATCACTCATTGCAGATATTACTCCCGAAACAGGCTGGGTTCCTGATGTTATCTTCGCAAGATCTAGTACAGCAATACCCCTGTCATTAAACATTAAGCCCACTGTTCTTGATGTGTTAGCAGAGTCAACTATATTAGAAACTTGGCCGCCGAATGTTACTTCTTTATTTGCAGCAGAACCTACGTCTGTAAAGATAGCTTCACCACTCTCAGATCCAACTCTTAAGTTAGCATCAGCACTAAGATAATTACCATTTTCGTCAGTATAAGCAGCTGACTGAAAGAATTTCATGGCAAATGTCTCTCTTTTAATTTGATCTCTATGAAATAATCTTTTGAAACAAATAAACATCGCTTCATCGATACTATCACTAGCTGTTGCAGAATTCAATGGCGCTGTAAATTGTGTTGATGCATTTCCAAGCAAGACTTGTGAAAATTGCCTATACACATCTACCTTTTCTCTCATTTGCAATGATGTTGAAGGAAAAAGTAGTTTGCCGGCAGAGTCTTCTCCTTCTTGGATAGATGTTACTGTTGTACCGGACGAAAATAATCCTACAGTCATATCCATGATGGGATTTGCAGTTTGCAACGTAAAATCTTGATCATATACAGTTTGAAATAACGATGACGTTACACCAGGACCTATTCCACCTGTTACAAAAACTTGGTGCTTTCGCCTTGTCGTTGATCCGGAAATATCTTCTTGTATAACATCAACAAGCTGCGCAAGAAAGCTCTTTGCAGTCTTAACATCAGATGCTTTTAATTCTTTAAAAATTGCCATATTACTTATCCTTATTGAGATACTGACGCTTCTTGATTAGTACGAAGTTCATCCAGTTTTACTAATCCTAACTTCAAATTCTCTTACTGCGCCTGACTGTAAACCAGTAACCTTTACGAATGTTCTAATCTGGCTTTTATTTTGTAATGTTCCAAATACTGTAAATTGCGCATCAGTAATAGATTTAAGCTCTAGAGTAAATGTTAGCTGTGATCCACCCTGAGCTGTTTGCGCTGCATCACGTGGAAGAAGATACGTTGAGCTTTGTTGACCATCAATATTATCAGGTGAATTTCCAGCAATTTGAAGAAATATATTACTTAATTGAACCTCAAATGCTTGATCTCTTAATTCTACGTCAATTGAACTTTCATTTTGAATAGTTTGATTCAAAATAATTCTTGATTGTCTTGTCGTTGACCTACCTAGCTCGATTATACTTGATCCACCCGTAAGTGATAAAGTGGGAAATCTAATTAAATTAGGGTTAGAAACACTAACTAATTTATATTTTTGTGCGAATTGTTGATTAGTTAATGCTTCAAGAATGGGTGTATTTTTCTCTATTTTTTCTTTACCTACTGTACGGCCAAATTTTTCTATGATTGAATAATCAATTTCATCGTCACCAAGAGCAAACTTTACGATTGAAAATGATCCATCATTTCTTGCAAGAAATTGTCTACCTGTATCTGTTAAAACGGCATCAAGAATAATATTATTAGTTGAATGATCTAAAAAGCCTATGACTTTATCCCCCTGTCTTCAATTAAATATATAGTAATTTTACTGAAGACTTTTATTTCGTTTACTAGCATTTTTTAGTCCTGCGTAATGATATATACTCAGCACGACTGTTTTCAGCTTTATCAATCATTATCTTCATAATAATATACAAATGTATGTATTAATTAAACCCTAGAATTACGCATTAAACTTTTTTTTGCTGTTGATGCATCTTTTTCTATACTTTGTTCAAATGACGATAATTCATTATTAGGTGTTCTTTCATCTAAAATATTTAAATCTATGATCTCTTGCTGCCCAAGGTCTACATTTATAAATTGGAGTTGATAGCTTCCTATTGAATTAATTTTCGGCTCAGCAGATGATTGCTTTTTTGTAGATATTAATCTTAGCTCATTTCCATTTTTATCATGTACTTGCAAAAGCTCTGGATCAAAAAAGATTCTCATTCTTGAGTGGTTAGAGTCTTTTATAGTGTCAATAAAAATGTCTTTCTTAAGATATAAATTTGGATACGCTTTTGGAGCTCCCGATTGTGATATTAAATGTTTTTCTATTTTGTTCGCAAATCTATTGAAAGACACTTCAAACTGTACTGAGTAGCCTGATGACAATGCATGTGCATCTATACATGCTACAGCATAAATATAATTTTGTTGTATATTAAATTCATCGTCAATAAACCTTGTACTGATGGAATCATTTTTTTCAATTAGGTCGTTTCTAGGAGATTCTCTTCTTGCAGTTAGAATTTCTGAATCATCGAAATCAATTTCTTTAATAAGTTGAAATGCTTCATTTATTGATTTTCTTCTAAATACTTGAAACTTTTTTATATCTCTTTGTGGATTTACTGGAAGATTCCACATTAAAGTGGGTGAAGAATTTTCATGATTCCACATAATGTTAAAATCAGCTGGAGGAGGAGGAGAAACTTCATCTATACATTTTACTACTACCCTACGAGACTTTCTTGATGTAACTAAACCAGTTGCAATAACAGAATTATCAGAATCTTCTATAACCATCCCTATGCTAACTTTTGCAACTGTTCTAATAGTATAAATATAAGTTGATCCATATCGAACATTTTCGTCTATGAATTGAGAGGCATCTGGATTTTCTAAAATTATGGGAGATAGTTTTACAGGTACGGATGCTCCTGACTCAAGCTCTGACTTTTCTATTAAATACCCTATAACTTCTGTTCTAGATTGATAATCCCCCGTTACAGCAGGTGAAGTACTAAGTGCTTCAAAAATGCCATCATACTCATCAGGTGACATGATATTCGAACTATGTGAATTTTTACTCTCTTCCTCAATCCTTTTTGCGTCTTGTAAGCTTGATGCAAAGTCATTAGAAAATTGACTAATAGGATCGTTGACTATGTTAGAGACAATTTTTCCTATAATTTTATTGTTAAATTGAGCCCTAACATTTACATCTCTTACTCTTTCAAATGCATCATTTGAAAGTATACTTTGTTCATCATCGGAAATAATTTTTAAACGTTGTTCATTAATATAGCTTAGTGAGCTTGCTATAAATGAGTTAGACACACCCATACTCGTTTGATCAGCTAATGCTCTTGCAGCATCAAGCAAAGAATACTCTGAACTCAATTTATCTACCAGCTCAGATTTTTTATCATTGATTGAATTTTCTAATTCTCTATTTTTCGCAGTGTATCTTTTTGCTATTGATCCAGATGTTAAAAATTTAAGTCTATTATCTATAATATCATCTTGAAATGTTATTCCAAAAAATGCATTATTTGCAAAACTTGACTCATCTTGCAATTTTCCAGCTTGCAATGCGTCACGTATAAGTGTAGTTGTTTTATTTTCTCTTTTTAATGAGGGAATAAACTCATTGTATCCTGCATTTTGTGATTTTGCAGGAACAAATACTAACTTATTATATCTTGGTATTTTGCTAATTAAGCGATCAAATCTTTTTTCGTCAAGCGTTTCTGCAGACTTGAATCTAAATTCATCAGGAATATCAAATGCTTGTAATTGGCCAGTTTTTCTATTTTTTTCTAAAAGCCTTTCTTTCTTAGAAAAAAATTGGTATATGAATTCTCCAGAGAATTCTTTAATTTCTGGCACATCAATAAGTGTTATAGGTTTTGATGGATAAGATGATATCATAATATTCCTGCAAGTAATGATCTGCTTGGATCGTTTGCTCTCGTAATTTCTGCAGATGTTTTTATTTCTTGCCTAACAGATACATCACTAACCACATCAATGGAGTCTAACAACCCTCTTGGCGCTGGGCTAGTATTAATAATATCTGTGGTGTTTCTCACACCAACATCAGGTAAATTTTTTACTGCCGGAGGCAAACTTCTTGGTTGGGTGCTAGGAAATTCTGGTAGCTGTCTAACTGTTATAAAAAATTGCTGCAATGACAATGATCCTTGCTGTTTTCTTTTTTCTATATTAAGCCTTCTGCCCTCAAGCCTTTCGTCTATTCCTTCGTTAATCAAGTTTTCTTGAAATGTTCTTGACATTAACATTTTTTGTCCAGCAGTAGTGCTAGAAGTTGCCACTTCGTCTATTTCAAAAGCATCAGGGGTTATTGGGATATGAAATATTCTTTCAAATAATTTTGGAGATGTAAGCATTTCTTTACGAGCTCCTGCGCCAAAAATTATAGAGTCTTTAGAAAACGTTTTTATAAATGTGATAAGATCTTGTGAAATCTCAATATTTGCAGAGTCAGAAACATCAGAAAATATTTTAATCAGTTCGCTAGTTACGCTTTTTGTTTCTTCATTTTCATCAAGACGACTAAGTAAGTTTTTAACTTCAGGTGAAGAATTTTTGATTTCATCAAGTGTTACAGATCTATTTGCAAGCTGCGATATATGTGTGGTTAACAGCTCTATAAACCTTTCACGTGTTACACTATCTATTGTTTTACTAGCTATATCATCACTAATCAAAAAGTCTAGTTCAGTGATTGAAACACCAGTCAATAATTTTGTATAAACACTCAAAAGATAGCTTATAATATGATTTTTTATCAGGCTATCTTTTTGTTCATTTGTTAAAAATGAATATGTTTCATCATTTGAGATTGAACTTTCTGGACCACTTACACCAATATTATTAATTAGAGCCGCCGAATCTGCATCTACGGCAGTCGTTATAATTTGTTCATTTACTAAACTATCAAATGTAAGAGAAGAATTTCGTATAGAGCTAAATCCACTATTCATTACAAATCTTCCTGTTTCAAAAATAAATGTTTTTGGTTTAAACACAATCTCATCAAATAACATATCTTGCATGTAAACATCTATTGCAATGATATCATTTTGAACATTTAATCTTTTTTCAAGCTCTGATAGATTTTCTCCAACGTTAAATGTGCTTATGCGTGTTCTTAATGAGTCCATAAACCCTGCTGGCAAGCCAACAGATAATAATTGAATATTTGTGGCATTATAAGAAAAAAGTGGATCTTTCATCAAGCTAAGCAGAGCGCTTTTTACACCAGGTAACACTGCATTTATACCAACAAATGCAGATAATTCTTGTTCAAGCATATTTCCTTCGTATAATAGTTTTGTCGCTTGTATCTGAGATGTTTTTTGCTCTTCCAGACTTACGCGTGAAATATCAACTTGAGCTTGATCAAATGACGAAAACTTTTCTTTTGCATCTTGCATTACATCTAACTTTGTAAGCATTTCTGAGTTTGGGCCATTAGATACATCAAAAAATAAAGAAACATCAGACGCCGCATTTTTCATATAATGGCTTACAGCCACCAAAGATTCAACTATCACCATTGTAAGATTATCACTTACTGTAAGGCTATTTTTAATAGCATCAAACCTTGACTTCTTTAATGCATAGTCAGCTCGGCTCGATTGATCAGTAAAACCAAGATAAACAGGAGAGTTTATTGATGATTGTGACCTTAAAACGGCTGAAGCAATTTGTGCTGCTTTATCATCTAAGCTAACTACTATATCAATTGATGGTAGCTGGTCTGTTTTTACACCAGCTAGATTCATAAAATTTAAATTCGAAATAGTTGATACTGCAATTTCAAGTACAATCATCGCGAGTGTATGCGCACCTATTCCGTTAAACTTTGTAAGACCACACCGCGTATTATCAAAATATCCTTTAGGGTTCCTTGATGAATCTGTAGATGAAATATTAAGCTTTGCGGCAGAGTCTATTTCATTCAACACCGAGTTCAGTTCTCTTAAAATAGTATTTACTGATGATAACTTCGACTTTGCCCACGTATCGCTAATATTTCTATCATGTATTCCAGTAGTATTATTAACATTCGATGCTGAACTTACAGTAGCACCTGTAGGATAAACAACTTCTGTATAATTTGCTTGTTGTAAAATTATATGCCTTACAATAAGCTCACCTATAACTTGTTGTGTCGGTATAATTCTTTCTATTACAGGATTAACACCTGGACTAGCTCTAACCTGTCCTATATTTTGCAGCTTTGCAGTATCACCAAATGTTACAGCATCCGCAAATTCACCTTGTATGCTAATTCCTCGTGTATATGTCGCCTCACCTATAGCTAAGATTGAATTTATGACTTGATCAGCATTTAATCCTGCATGTTCAAGCCCATCATAAAATGTATGTTTTCCCGCGACAGTATTAGGTGAGTATTTATCATAAAATCCATCAAGAAGCATTTTTAAAAATAACAAATACTTTAGATCATCATCTTCATTAGCTGATGACATTACTGCGAGAGTTAGCTCATCACGTGTTGTAGTTGATGTATGCCCTGGTGTCACATAAGTAACAAATTTTTGTATCGCTGTCGTCATCAGGTTCAAAATGTTGTCTGGATTTATTCCAACTTTTTGAGAGTTTATGACATTAACATCAAGTGTTCCTTCGATTATATATGCAAGAGCAGAAATTTTGCTGCTAAATGCATTTGCATAATTCACATAAGGCTCTGCATTAAATCGTTCTGTGCCTTTTATAATAGAATCAACATAAAAATCTCTTCCTGGAATAAATGGGAAAAGATATTGCATAACTTTCATCGGTTCAAATGGTAAAACAACGTCGCCGTTAGATTGAACCCTTAATAATGATGCAATAGACTCAGGATTAGCTTGGACAGGCTTTAATATATCACCGTCAACCGACCCTAAAATATCATGAAATACATTTCCAGTATTACCCACATTAAAAAATGATGATAAAGTATCAATAATATTTTTAGAGCTTAATCCAGATGACACCCTTAATTCTTTTGATAAAATCGTACATAGTAATTTTATTCTATCATCAAGTGTAAAGGGTGAGATTCCTGCAAGGAATTTATCAAAAGATGCTCTTGTTGCACCGTCAACTACATCTGGCTGCCCACTAGAAGCAATAGCACTTATATTGAATCTTTGTGTTGGAGAGTTATTTGACCTTACATCATCTAAGTGTAAAATAGAAATAGGGTCTATATCATTAAGCCTTTTTTCATGTGGCCCAGCAAAAATGTCTGGTGTAAAAGATGAAATAATAACTCTAAGATCATCAAGCAGTTGGGCTAAAACTTTCGTATTGGTGAAATTTTGAACGCCAAGTTGACTAAATTGCAAATCGCTGTATAATATTTCGCTAGGACTTTTAACAGGGTTTGTCTCCCTAAGTATTTGTCTATGATCATCCCCGAATCTTGACCTAGCAGAAGACATTTGTTTTTTAATTGCGCTAGAATTAAGTTTAATATCAAATGATTTTCTAGCTGAAGCTAACGCTTTAACCATATTTGATAAAAATGTGACCTCTTTTTCTGCTTCACTATTTAATGAAAAAATCTCATTTTCAATATCTGACAGCACACGCTCAAGGTTGTCATTCTTTCTAAGTTCATTTATTAATCTAATAACATTTTCAGAATAAAGATTTTTTGCAGCAAGCTGTATTTCTAATAATTCTCCTGCAGAAGATAAAATGCTCTCACTTACAGAGTCATATACGGGCTCAAATCCTATAACACTTAAAATTTCTGGACGTTGTTTGCTAAACCCTTGATTTATAACAGGAATATAATTATTTTTTGTTGTATCAAGTTGTATTGATACTTCTGACAGGCTTGGCAAGCTATTATCTTTTATCTGCCCTATCTCAAAATCTGTTTTATGAAATCCCACAAGCGCATCAACATCTGTAGGTGCATTCTGCCTCGTGGATGTACTTGTAGCAGGCTGCGCTCCCGTAGGATTACTTCTTGCAGGTTGTGAGTCTATTCTTATCATGAAATCCTTCTGTCTTCGACTATAACACTTACATGTGGTGACACAGATCCTTGTGAAAAGTCATTATAAATAGGTATTATGCTATATGAAATCTCGCCGATATCATCATGTGTGAGATTATCAAAAAATTCATAAATACCTCCTTTAGAGATATGATGAGCCCTACCTGCTATAAATCTTTGGCCAAGTATTTCTTTGATTACAACAAAGTGTTCTATCCTATTTTTAGCTCCGTCAATTTGCCATGTTAAAATAATAGCATTCTCACTTTCTCTAGTTGCCGCTAGATCTAAAATTTTAGGATTCGTCAATTCAATGTTAACATCGATTTCTCTCGAATTTCCAATCCTGCCAAAAGAAAAATCATCCTCAGGATGGTTTGTTTCTAGCGTTTGCCTATCAACTATCGTTCCCTCAGTTAATGCCAGGGGATGTCTAAATTTAAAAGGAGAATATTCATACTCTTTTCCTGTAGCAGAGTCAACAGCATTCTTCTTTAAATCGCCGAACATAGTATCAGCATCTCTTAGTAATGTTGATACGATGTACCTATACTTTCTGCCATCTTTAATAGGCGCAACACCTCTGATAGAACCAAACCTTCTATCTGAAAATGACTCTTCAGTTATTGTGCCAAAATTTTCATATTCTCCAGTTGTAAGATTAACCCTTGTTATATGATGTGCAATAAGTTTTTGTAGCTGGTCTCTTTCTTTTTCTAAGTCATTAGTAAACAGATCACCTAAGCCCTGTCTTTCAATAGCAGCCTTAACAGCATCGAGGTTATTTTCTAGTACACTTGATCGTACATTAAAAGATACATCTATGTCTTTACCTGTTCTAAAAACACGAAGGTCTGATATGTTTGCTATTGCTTTTTCTTTTTCTAGGTTTTCGTATCTATGAATTACTGATGATAGAGATTTGGCTTCTGTTCCATCTTTGTAAAACAATCTGCAGCTATATTCATATATTCTTTTTCTTTTTACGTCTGTATCTTGGTATCTTGTTCTTGATAACCCTTTTGTAACTAAACTTATAGGTTTTAATACACTTAAAGTTTTAAATGTTGTATCTACGTGTACTTCTTTTCTAAGAATAGCGATCGATACAACGCCAACAGGGACATTTGTTACAGCTATTTCCACAGCACCTTGTATATTACCTATATCTAGTGCAACTGCAGTATTTTTTCTAGAATATGAAATGTTGTCGGTTCCATATTTGACAGCTGGCGAAACTGCATTGTCAAATATGGAACCGACAACACCACCCGGGCCTACTGGTATACAGCGGTATTGTATGTTACTAGAATTATTTATTATGTCTATAAATTTAATTAAACCGTCTTTTTTTGTTATCGGTATAGTAGCAATAAGCTTGTAGTTTTTATCAATTAACTCTAAATCATTATGCTTAATTGCCCTTCTTTCAATTCTCATGTTTGTAGCACGAGGATCATTTTGTGTTAATTCTAATGTATTTTTTCCAAGCAATTGAAAGTTTGCAATTTTTATTGTTGGTTCAATCTTTGGTGTATTGAATATTTTTAGTAATCTACTATGAAGACATTTTTTTATTACACGCTGAATTAATTGTTGGTTGTTATCACGGAGTTCAAAAACAACCCAAAAATCTCCTGAACCTACTTGTGCCTGCGGTATTCTCATGACCTTCTTCAGTCTTGTAAAAATTGTTGTTACTTCTGCGACATATGGAACAAGAGTGTTCTCAGTTAAGTCTGAGAGTGGATCGATTTCTTGGGCTCCAGGACCAACATATGATTCCTGTATTTTTCTTTTTGAGGCATCTAGGGGACTCATAGAGTCAGATGTGTAGCCCTCGGCGGTGGACAATGTGTTGATACCACCGAGCGAATTAAGTGTACTTACAATATGCTTACTTTTTTTTGCAAGAACAGATGGATCAATCCCATGAGAAATTAAAAATAATCCGTCTGAGGCTATCGAGTCACTGTTCGTGTTGTCGAGCCCCTTTACAAGAGGTGATATTTGCACGGAAGGCGGATCATAATTTTTTTCTGTGAGCTTAGATAGCGTAGCTAATCCAATCACTTTTCTTTTTTTATTAGTGTTATTTGGGTTCTTAAGATTACTAGACTCATTATTGTTTACAGATCTTGATATATCATCTAATACACTTGAGATAGATTTCAACTCTGCTGATGAGGTTTTATCTTTTCTTCTTCCACTATATGTTAAGATTTGATTTGGCAAGCTATCTATTGAATTAGGATTACCTAATGATGAAAATAAGTCAGGATCGATGATTGGGGGAGTCTTATATGTGCTTATTGATAATATATTGGCACCTATATCAAGAGATTTACTAGCTGCTACGCCATACTCAAACTCATAAACATAATCTGCATCACCCTCAACATCAAGTAGTACGCTAAAGTTATTCTTAACATCAAGAAAATCTCTAGATTGTGATTTTTTTCTAATTTTCATATATTTACTCAAAAATTAAAGTGAAAAGATTCACAAACGTTTGAGTTTTCCTCCCATCCATAAATACTTTACCAGCAAAAAATATATGCTTTACAGGAAAATCAATGTCATCAGTAATTACTTCACCAAAATCAATAATATCAAGTTTTGCAAGTTCATCTTCTTTCTTTTCAAAAAATTGAGCGATTATATTATTAGAAATAGTTGTTCTAGAAAATTCTACTACAGCATTCTCTTTTTTACTGATTTCATCTTCTATTTCTTTATATGTAAGTTCATTCCTGCCTTGGCCTAAAATAGGATATTCTCCTAAGGGAGCTCCAACTGGATCCAATGAATCAGGCTTGTTGATAGGGGGTAAATATTTAAAATTCACCACGTTTGAAAGTTTTTTATCTTGAAATATTGATTCTACTTCGTCTATCGAAGCATTATTAAGTTGGCCTGCAGCAAATGGGACGCCATCAGTTATTCTAAAATTAACAGTATTTACACTAGTAGAAAATTCATCTTCTTTATCAAAAAAAACATCTTCTGTATTAATAACTTGTAACAACTCAAAATTATTAATGCTAGACTTTAATAGATCTTCTGCTACACTTGTAAATGCTGTGCCTGTTACGACATTAAGAAATGAGTCATCTGTTCCAGATAAAACTTTTCCACCGACAACATTAAGTGAAGAACCCTTAAATGGCTTAAGCTTTCCAAAATCATCAGATTCAAACGTAATACTATCTTGAGGCAAGTTAGAAGCTTCAAAATAAAGCCTATCAGAAGGATCCTCAGAGCCAGATGTTACCGATGCTTGATAATAAGCATCAGAATCAGTGAATGAAACGAAGCTAATTCTCATTTCTCCAGTGGCTAATTGTTTCTGGCCTTCGCTAGTAACAATCGTATCGATTAATCTTGTTTTGTTATTAAGAATCCCTGACATAAAATTAATTAGTTCTCTCGCAAAATCCTTACAACAGTATATGACTGTAATGTTCCAGTAAAATTAGGTGTTGTTTCTGTTGCGGCAGGTGTAGGGTTCGGCGTGCCCCGTGTTGTCCAATAGACATATCCTCCTGTACCTCCAACATCTACTGCTCTTTGATAATAAAATACTGCAGGTAAGATCACATCAACAGTAGGAGAACCATCTGACGCTACAACAGCTTCCATTAGATTCCATTCATTAACACGCTGTCTTGATTCCCAAACAGGGCATAGAATATTTTCTGAATCTTTCCATGATCCAGAATTAAATGCTACAGCCATTGAGGCTGTGACTGGGCCTATTGAAGATGTATCAAGAGGCCCAAATCCTATACACCTGCCTGACGCAGCAGTTTCAGGAAAAATGCAATATATATCTTTTGACGATGATAAAAACGTGCCGGCAGAATGTATTGAATTATCATATGTCGCATGAATGATGCTATCGCTATAACCCCTCATGCCTGTATTAATGCCAGTAGAAACATTTGTGTGTGTTGGAGCGACAACAAAAAATCCACTCGCCGTAGGATCATTTGCTCCAAAAAATAAAGCACTAAGTATAGATTCATTGCTAGAGGGGCTGTTTCCCGCCACGACATAACCATTATCAGTTTCTGGCGTAAGATAGCTAATTACAGAGGGTGAAGTATTAAAAGAAAATATAGTTTGCGTATTACATTCTACGCCTATTATCGAACTTGATTGATAGGTATTGGTTACATTAGACAATGATAGTTTATTATTACCAACCGATGTTACATACGCTATTTCTGACCCTGATAGTAAGATTGAGCCTGTTGGTGATTGATTAACTAGCCATATCTTTTGTCCTGGTTGAACTACATTTTTTTGTTGCATAGTTCCAGACAACTCTCTGTCTAGTTCAAGAGTTACATCACCTGATCCTGTCGTCGACGTAATTATTCTTGCTTTACCTGAATATTGTGGCGGGGCTGGGGGTCTTAACGCAGAGTAAGCAAAACCGTCTGAAGCAGCACTTTGCCTAAAATAAAATGCTATTGAATATTCGTTGATAAATGCCCACCATCTAATCTCTGCAGTAGAAGAGGCAAATACCATAGATGCATTTCCCTCCGCACCTGATGGTCTATGTCCGGCAGCATTATTTACAAAGCTTGAATTTCCATCGTTACTTGTAGATGCCCAATCTTGATAACATGTAACTGAGATATTTGTGGCTGATATTTGTCTCATTCTTAAGAATGCACTTATATCACCAGCTCCATTGTTTATAGCATGATGCCCTACTGAATGATAAATGCGGTCAGTAGACCCTGCCGTGCCATTTACTTGATCCCAAAATTCCCATGCTTGTTCACCGTTTGTTAAAAATGAGGTTATTTCTTGATGCATAACAGCATATGCTTGAGCGACAACTGCAGGATCAGATGCTATAGTTCCAGAAGTTATTCTAAGTAATGATCTTCTAGTCACTTATTTTTCCTCTCTCAAATGGTCCTAAAGCAATGATCTCTGTAGATTGTCCAATCATTCGAAAAACAAAATAGCTTCTATCGCCCAAGTGCATGAGATCGCCGCTGACTTGTGGTCCTCCTGAAACAAAGTTCCAATAATTTGCGAATCCCCTAATTCCTGTATATGAAGTCTGGTCTGAGTTCACTACTGCCCTTCCCATACCAAAAAACCCACTGTACGTAGGGTTTGAACCAGCCTCAGAGATAGGAACCCATTCAAAGTCGGCATTATGTGAACTAACGCCAGAATAACCTGCGTCTGTCCTAAGCGGAAAGTATAATGTGGGGTTTGCTTGTGATGTAGTTCCATATGCAGCTGCAGAAGATGGTTCAATTCCAACTATCGAGCTAGATAAATACGTACCACTTACCGGAGATAGCGAAATTTTATTATTACCAACGCTAGTCACAGAAGTGATCTCAGCTATTTCATTAGCTAATGCTGTTCCTGAAGGTGTTTGATTTACTACCCATATTTTTTGTCCTGGTTGAACTGAATTGTCTTCATTTATCGTTCCAGATAACTCTCTGTCTAGTTCAAGAGTTACAGCCCCTGTGCCAGTCATTGTAGTTATAATACGTGCAAAACCTTCATGACCCGCCGGGGCGGCAGGTACGATACCTTCAACACCAAAGGCTTTTGGTGTTCCAACTGATACGCCAGCAAAATGCCATGCATGAGGTCCTATAACCATCCACCACCTAATTTCATCTTGATATTGCATTAACACTTGTGCTTGTGCGGCATTTGATGATGCTCTTGAGCCTCCAGGATTAGTTGTAAAAGAAGTTGTTCCATCACTCGAGAATGGAGACCAGTCGGGATATGTTGTTATTTGTATTGATGTGTTATTTTGCTTTATTCTAAAATAAATAGATGCATCACCGACTCCTGGATATCCTTCTTGACTGCCAATAGATTTAAAAACCCTATCTAAAGATCCTGATGTTGTTTCAACTTCATCTATTATTTTCCACCATGAACCACCAACAGAACCAGACGATTTTGTTAACCGGTCGGAGATTAAATTATAAAGCTCTGTATTATTATTAACATCTGATGACAGAGGCTTTAGAAGTGTACCTGAATATGCTAACGCTAGCGGCCTTTCAGTCATATTATATCCTTATGTTGGCCCAACTGTTGATACAGCAAGCCACTCATTTCCAGAAAATTCCCATGTTATAGATAACCCGCTACCCGAGACAAGGAATGAAGATTGAGGAGCAAAACTAAATAAAGGGTTTTCTATAAGACTTCCATTTCCAGATATTGTTATACTATCTGCAATGGGAGAAATATGTTTAATTCTAAATCTATCACCGTGTAAAGGGCTGCTCGGAGCATTGATAGAAACAGCGCTGCCCGTAGTTAAAATCGTTTCAAAAACATTCGCTGTATATGTACCAGTTATAACATTAGTTGGAGAAAATTTAACATCAACAGTTGATGCTCCATTAAGTTTTAATCCATTGCAAAGTGCCGAGCCCGAAACTGAACTATTTGATAGGTAGACATCATACCATGAACTATTTGGTATGATAATGCTTCCTGTAGTAGTTACATTTTGTAAAAATCCTGTTGTATTAAATTCTAGTATATTATATACTTGCCCGAATTCTCTTACTGCCAAAGTTGCAGAGTCTGCAATCTCTTGTGAGCCCATTAATGCTATGCCAGATGCTAAAACACCAGATCTAATGTAGGCAGAGCCTATTAGTGTTTCTACAGTACCTGAAGCTTCGTTCGAAGGGATAATGTTTATCTCTGCCTCTCTTGGTAAGTCTATTCCTATAAATTTTATACCATTACATCTTGCTGAGCCTGTTGTGTCATTTGATAAATAGAGATCATACCAATCAGATAAAGGTACTGGGGCAGAGCCTGTTGTGGTAACACTTGTGATGTTTCCGTTTTGTGAAAGTGATGCGATGACATTTGAATTAGAGTTATTTCTTATTTCAAGTGTTGCAGTATCATTTAAGTCATCAGATCCTAATATAGCTCGTATCTCAGTAAGTGTTGTTTGCCTAAGGTACACTGATCCTACTAATGTAAAATTTGAACCTGTAACTTCTCTAGGGTTAGGGATAATATTAGTAGATTGTTCTGGCGAAGAGCTATTGTCTGCCCACCGTGGCGTACTTGAAGGGCCAACTTCAAGCACTTGTCCTTGTGAACCTATGTCAACAGGCCCCCATGAACCTCCGTCAAAATATAGCAATGATCCAGCAGCTTCACCCGTGATTGATAGGTCTATTACAGTAGGATTAGGAAATAAGCCACCTAAGTCTCCGCCTGCGGCGCTGCCTGAAAGTGAGCCACCTCCCCCAAGAGATGTTATAGTGACTTGCCCATTTGAAGCTGATTGAATTGAGATTCCTGAACCGGCTTCTAAATATGATCGTCCATCATTTAAACTATGTATTGATCCGCGTATATCTCCGCCTTTAAGGCCACTAAATCGTGTTGCGAGAACGCGCCCACGGCCGTCTTTTTTTATGATAAAGGGTTGTAGGTCTGCACTTTTCTTATCAACCATGAGATTATACAATAACTATTGATGTATTAATATTCTGTAAATCAAGAGGATCTTCTCTATTTTTAATGTGGCCGTCAAAATAAGGAAGGCTTGACGTAGCTTCTATACTTAGATTTGATGCGAACGTTCTATTTGGGTTTGTTATAATATTTGTTCTTGGTTCTACAAATTTTACTTGAATGGGTGATGCAGAAAGGCCGGCAGGTGATGTTAAACCATCTTCGTTATTTGCTATTTCATTGAAAAATTTTCCGTCTTGTCGCTGCTCTAACATATCGCGCAACTGTCCAAATCTATCAGTTCTCCAGACTGCATATGTATATTGAGGTACAGTACTTTTAATTCCATACTTAAATGCTCTATGCCTTGTAAGTTGAACATTAGCTCCGCCAGCTGATAGTACATTATTCACTATCGGCTCAACCACATTATTGTCACCATCTCCGCTACAGAAAAACCCATTAAGTAAATCTTCTTTTGACGTAGGGTTTAAACCGCCTAGCGCAGGATCTTCTATATCTTGTTGGAATGTATAATTTTGTGTGTCACTAGAATAGATAGTTAACCTTACAGGCTGTGGGCCTACGCCTTGGGCAGAGGATGATGCTATCATTCTGTTACTCTGTGTTTTTACTCTCTGTAAATGTGAAAATCTTGGTTCAAATGGAAATGACCTTACCCAATTTTTAGCAGCAGTAGTAGGAAGTGAAGTGCTATCGCCTATAGATATAGTCGCCCTAAGTGATCCTGCTGCTACATCTCCCCCGTCTACTTTTATAATATTTTCTATCTTCGGCAGAAATGTATCAAAGAACCTTTCTCCAATAGTTGTTGACTTTCTTCCTCTTATAAATCTTGGTATTCGTGAATTTGCAACCCATGCAGGTTCACTTGATGTACCACCAGATGCTGGTGAGTAATCAACAAGCGAAGCATTTTTAACAGTTTTCTTTGCTACAACACCTCTATTAAGATAAAATGAACTCGAAGGATATCTATCTTTTGCTGGGTCAGCTGCTGCAATAGGATAATTTCCTGGTATAGTATGGATTAATGATCCTGATGTTTTGAATCCTATGGCACCAGTTACATATTCTCCTAATGATGTTCCCTTGTATAGCTGCGCAGGTTCGACATCAAATTGATCAGTTACAGAAACAGAACCAATAGTTTCATGAATAGCATTTGATGTTAAAGGCTGATTTAACGTTTCATGAAATTCATGGCCATCCGTAAGAAGTGACCCAATAAATGTAATATGTGCTTTACCAGGAGCAATTGTTAAAGAAGGGGCATATTCATAAGGTGACGTCTCCATATTTCCAAGCCAAGCCGTTTGCCATCCGAGTATAATTTTATCACTTGGAAGCAAAATATAAGGGCTTTTTGCGTTTATGTTCGTCGGTTTTGAAACTTTAATCCCAGCTGAGCCTGCGCTTAGTTTTTCTATATTATTGCTATTTGAAATAAATCCACTTACAAGATCTCGCCCGCAAGGCCTTCCAAACCCTCCACGGCCGCCTGCATACCTAATTGATGTTTCACCATATAAAGCATCAAAAAATTCAGATGCATATTCAAACTTTGCAGGTGCTTTTACAGTTCCAGATAGTGTATATCTGCCTGTCCAACCTGGGTCACTCAATGGTCCCTTAATTACAAGTTCACGTCGAGCAAATTCATCAAACTCGCTTGATGATGAGTTTATCTGCTCAGCAAAAGATGAAACTTGTGCATAGGTAACAACATCTCTAAATGTATCTACATGTTCAATAGGACCATTCTGTGAAATTTGCAGGTCATCTGGTATATTAATTGTATTCTGCGCAACATTCCCCAGTACATTATCGCCTATTATAACTTGCGCTTCATATGGATTACGTTGGTTTAACAAGAAAAATGTGTTAAACATTCCCTCTGTATCAAAAAATACAGCTGATCCACTAAAACTTCCTGTAAATTCATAAATTATTTTTTCTAGAACGAACGGTTTAGTTATCGAAGATGTTAGTTGCAATAATTGCGAGCTTGTGGCATGAAACTTTGGGTGTGAAGGAAATCCAAAGTTGTCAAAGCAGACAGCTGACTGTGATGGATTTATGATAGCGTTGCCCCTGCCGGATGCACTAGGTGAAAATCCAAGCATTTGACTGTCGAGATTTGCTGTTCCAGCAACGCTATCAGAAAAACTTATTCCTGTTCCAACTTTTTCCCACTCTTTTGTGTCAAAATTATAGTATGCCATGGGAAAGCTGCCAGCTCCAGCATTATCAGCAGGATTAGAGAATGATTGCGATAAGCTCATAGCCGTCGCTTTTGATGTTGTTATGTCAAATGTAAAAGATGTTTTTGATGCAAGCGGAGATGTAAATCCAAAACCTACATCATTTATATTTGAGCCTGATGCGTTAAATTCTGATCCGACACGAGGAATAAGTCTATCTTCTATAAATGGTTCAAATATATCTGTAAGAAAACTTGTTTGTGTGTTATCTGCGATGCCCTTTCTTACTGTTCCGCTTGTAGACAATGAACTATTAATACCAGCTGCCAAACTTGACTCTGGTTGTAGTGTTGTTGGCATTGCAACATTTACACCTGTATTAAAAATTATTACTTGTGCATCGTCGAAATAATTTTTAATGTGACCTCTTGGGTCACCAGTTCTAACAGAAACTGGATATGATCCTGTAGCAGAATCTTGAATTCGCAGCCTTACTCTTGGTGGCAAGTTGATATTTGACCTTTCATCGATCATCTAATTAACCCTCCAAAAGCTATAGAATCAACACCTTGGGCATTGTTATACGTAAATCCACGTGATGCAGACTTATGTCCAAAGTTTATATATTTTTCTGTAGATGATCCCGTCATAGCAAGAACAGCTTCCCTTAAATGAATATCAATTGAGCCTGATTGTAAAATTTTTCCTACTACTGCAGACTCAATAAACGGTTTTATCATTTTCTCATTTATAGATGATGTTCTTTGTAACTGGATATCATTTCCAGTTGTGCCAATTTTATCTAAAGAATCTAAGAAGACAGAATTTTTATTGTTATCATGTTCTAGTTCCCATGTTATGAAGATAAAATCAGACTTTTCATACTTATCTATGTTTCCGCCTGCGATGGACCCTCTTACTCTATGAGCAAATTTACCTTGTATATCTGTATATCTGTTATTGATTCCTAAAGGCTCAATGAACCCCATAATACGATCAGGTGCTTTAGGAGTATAAGTGTTTTTTATATATGAAACAGGGTCAAAACGGTCAACGAGATTCCACGTAGCATATTCAACCGTCGTACTCTTTTGTCCCAGCGTAAAAATCTCAGCAAAATGATTAATATCACCTGAACCTAATGTTGGGAGCGTCCCTGCATACCGATGTTTGTCATTCGTGATGCTAACGCCTTGCCTAAACCTATCATATGCAAGTGTCTCAATTCCGCCTGTAGTAGGTTGTACAGCTGTCCTAATGGTTTGTGATTCTATGTATGGTTTAAATGTACTCATCAATATCTCTTAACAACACCATTTAATTGTTGCAATAAAATCGTATCTTTCAAATTATGTCTGTCATTTTCACCAAGATAAATATCATTATATGCATATTCATATTTAGGTCTCTCCAAAACATGGCTTTCAATCACAAAATTAGTTCCTAAAAACTTTGTTTTTCTAGGAATTAATTGTTCAATCATGTATGCGATTCCTAAAACTGAATCAAACCACTTAAAGAACTCAAAAAACTGTTGTAAACGAATTTTTCCAGTTAGCCTATTAAAATAGACATTTCTAAGCTTTTCAAGATCTGGATAATCAGGGGAAAATAAAAGCTCAGGATTGCCAAGTATGTTGTCCATAATGTCAAATGTCGAAAAGATTTTCATAATATCATCATTCAAAGCATCCATGATTGAAAAATCAATCGAGAATCTAACATCATCCTCAGGAAGTTCTGACTGCGGAACATTGTACACAGGTGCTACTGCACCACCATATTCTTGTACATTACTAAATGATTGAAACCCTCTCACGCGAACTTTGTTATTAGTTGATGCTTCATCAAACCTGGGTGAAAGTTGGCTGTAAAAAATTCTTTGTGGTGCTAATATAACCTTATCTCTTTCAAAGCCTGTTCCAGAAATATGCATTTTATTTTGTGAAAAATCAAATAAGTTAATATTTCCTAATGAGGTTGACCTTGACACGGGTTGGTCAATAGATACATCCAACCTTAGCCTTTCAAATGATCCTGTTTGAATGCGTTCAAAATTGAAATTCTTTGTTGGATCCTCAACACCAATTGATAACGGGTTTTTTATATGTTCGATCCATTCACTTTCTTCTAAGGCTTTTGACCAAAATCTAACCTGGCTTACTCGGCCGCTAAAATCTGTTACCCTTGAAGGCTCAGGTGCATCTGTGGTATTATTTAATAGCAGATTAATGGAGTTATCTATAGACTGTGATCCGATCACTAGAAGTGAGCCTGATGCATTTATTGATCCTGTTATCGTCTGAAACATATTTTCGGATGCTGCTGATGAACCTTGAAACATTGCTCCTGTAGAATGTTGTTCTACAATATCACCAAACTCACTTCTTCCTGCCCTTAAAAAATATGATGATGAAATAAATGACCCAATTTCATCATTTCTTTTACGACCAAAAGAAATATTCCAGAGCTTTCCGTCCATAACATTTACGCCAGAAAGCTCAAGTTGTATTAATTCAGTTTTAATCGCCGAAGGAGAAGCATGTAGTACTAAATTAGACCCTGAAAGTGCTGTAAGATTTAATAACAATCCTGAACCCAAAGCGCCAGTTGTCATTAATCTTACAAGGCTTTGTGATGATAAATGTGATCCTGTTAGCGCTAATGGCCATCTATATTGACCCTCTATTGTCCATGACCCGGATGTAAGTAAACCATCAGATGCATTTGTTGATATACCATGTGGATAAAGTACATCATGTGACACAAACGGCCCTTGAGCCGGCGGGAACCCAATTTCGGTTCTAGATGATGAAAGATACTGAGACTTTATAAAGGGCATATCTGCGTGTACGCCGAATGCATCAACTGCTTCTGGTGTACTGTTAGATGCTAATGAACCACTAAAATCAAGCATTGCTATAATGTTTGATCTATTTTCTCTTGAATCTTCTAATGACCTTACTGTTGGACCACCAAATTCACGTATTCTAAAACTTTGGTCTGGATCAATTCCCATTGATCTAAAGAGTGATTTTATACTATGAAGTGTACCCTTCGATCGAATAACGTCACCAATATTTGTTAATATCCTTCTCCATATTTGGTTTTGGATATATCTTAAACTTAATTCATTATTTCCAAACTCTGTTCCTATATTTTCTGCGTCGATGAATTGTTCAATTGACGCATTAGTAAAGAATGCTGGCATTTCAAACCCATACCATCGAGCAAGAAAAGGCAAAAATTGATCTGCGGTAAAATTAAACTTATCATAATCAACATGAATCGTTGAACTAAATAAGTCTATTACCATTTTCATCTCATCAAAAAACTTTGCCCATACATAAAGAAGCGAGGCCATTAGTTGTGCAGAACCTATGTCAAGTGAACCAGGTGTTGCGGTGCTATTGATTTCGCCAGTTATAGTCCCAGCCTCAGATTCAAACCCTTCAAAAACTCTACCTTCTTGAAAATAATGATCTGGAACAAGCTTTGTTATAAGATTTGGGTTTCCCATATCATATATGCTTGCACTAGCAAGTAATCTTGAGTTTAAAGTCTTAACATCATCATAACCAGGAAACAAAACAGGGTGCATATTTTTTCTTTCAAAAGTTATGGGATTTTTTATAGACCCTGTTGATCTTTGGCTATGAGAAAAATTAGAAATCCTACTATGTAAAGCATTTCCTGAATAATCTAAAATAAGATTGTTATTTCCTATAGATCCTGTGGGTTCATTAAACTTAAAATAAAGTTTTAATTCTGGTGTAGAAAAGATTGATTTCTTTCCATAAATTTTTTGCTGCTTTTCTGATCTTACATCATGAAAAATTCTTAACTCATCAATTGAGCCAGAAAATGTTTCTACTGGTAAAAACTGTGAGCCAGACTGGCCTAATCTATCATGTGATGTTCCAGATGCTATGATCAGTGGTGAATATTGAAACCCTACATCTCCGATATTTATAATCTCACTTGATTCATTTACCAATTCTTCATTAACAAATAATCTAAGCTTGTTATTCATAACTCTTCTATCAAATGTTGCAACAATTTGATTGAATTCACCTTTTTGAATATTCGTTGAAACGCTTGCTATATTTGAACCTGAGCTAACACCCATAATAATATCACAATCACTCGTAGTGGCTGATTGTGATAAAGCAATTGTAATACCTTGTTGCGTGCCAGAAAGTTTTTGTAAAATTACTTGATTTTCATTCGCTTGACTAGGCACCATTAAATGAAATTCAAATGTAATAGAATTAGAACCAGGGTCAAGCACAGAATCCCCGGTATTATTTCTTGAAATATCTGAAAATGTTGATCCTGCAAAATCAATAACTTTTATGTAATTTCCTTCTTGCGAGCTCGGGCTTGAACTACCAGAAAAATTTAAATACCCTGTGTTTGTTGGAAAATTATCAAACACCCATTTTTCAAAACCCGTTAGTGAATCTAAAAATGCCTCTACCTCTTTTCTAGATCCGTCGAAGGGATAATTGTTAATAATTCTGTCGAATGCAACATTAACATTAACCTCAGCACTACTAAAAAATGTATGATTTTCAAATAGTGAAAAATCTACTGGTATTTGCTGGGTAGATCTTATTCCCAAAAATGGAGAATCATATTTAAATGATGAAGTAGAGGATAAATTGCTGTCAGCAATATCTTGTGAATTTTTATTAAATACTGCACCAGAACCGTCTAAAATTTGTCTAACTTTTGCTGATGAGAATAGACCCGGTTTTGTTGTACCTATTGATTTGCGTATTATCACTAGCTTTCAACCCTAAATTTTCCGCTAAAAGACTCGTATATTTTCTGGTTTCCACCAGTGTCTATAAGTGCATCAAATGCATAAACTCTCCCGACATCTAAATCACTCATGAATACTTCAAAATACATGCCAATAGTATCTGTAGACATTTTTGTAGAATTATTTAATGTGTCAAATGGAAAGATAATTGTATCATCTAAAGCATCTCTTAATTGCCAATGCATATTATGAAATATTACACTTTTTGAAGCAAAAGGTAATCTTGTTGAAATGAAATTAAAAGAATCATCTTGTGCAAACACCCTAAACCTAACACGTTCAGAATTTTTATATGACTCTTTCATATTTGTGATATTAAGCTTTAATGCACTAGGTGACGGTTCACTTACTTGCGGGATGATACGTTTTATAACAAGCGTATCATCATAAAATGTAGTCAGTCCGTCGAGTGAAGTCCAGCTCTCATTAAATGTGGCAGATGCATAATTGTTTATAGCACCAGACAATAATTGAGCATCTGAGCCGATAGAGAATGATGCAGAATAAACTCCTGTTTGAGCATTTGCACCTATAGTATGCTGTGATGCAGTTATGACACTTGTAAATGTACCTGATGATGATCCTGAGGTCAGCGTTACTAGCAGTGAATTTTGCCCTGTTACTTCTCCTGCAGAAGTTAATAAATTAGCGGGTGTCCCTCTATTAAAATTTTTTAAAAATAGTGATCCTGTAACATCAAAATAAAAACTTTCTCGATGATCCTGTACAGAATTATTAAATGATACTTCAATCTTAGGATGTAATCTTGTATTTGGGCCATGTCTTGAAGCAAATCTTTTAACAAATAACGTTCTATCATTTGTTTCATGCGTTCCAGAAAATGATAGCCGAAATCCATGATCAGGTAATAAACCTTTTAACGTAGCGGAAACTACTTTTGTAACGTCTATGTGTAAATCTTCGCTGCCATCAATGAATGACTGCAATGAGAAGACATCACCCAATACGCTAGACCCACTAACAACGTCAGCACTGGGATCACCTATGTAACTTATGTTATTTGCACCTGACTGTGACCATGTTACTGCAGTATCACCAGAAACACTTGCTGTTAAATAATTACATGATGAAACGTCTTCAAACGCGATAACATCTCTACCCTGCCCTTCATCGAAGGACTTTGATAATGGGTATAAAGCTACTTGAAAATCAGAGGGTAGTGTTTGCCCACCAAGAACATCAGACATCTTCATCTCGCACTTAAATGAAGGGTGCGAGATGTCAAGAATTGAACCTGTTAACTCTCTTAATGGATCAAGATCAAATTTCATAAGCAGCCGAGATAGTTCAATCGGCTCTATAGTTCCAGAAATATATGGACCATTTCCTGTGCCTATTGATGATTCTCCAGCTAATTTAAAAAGATCAAGTGTACCGGCCGCGCCAACATTAGCGTCGGTTGCACGAAATGAATTACGAATTATTCTATTTGTAATATAAGCGTCTTTTATACAATGTAATATTCGCTTCATTAAATTGCACTCCCGATAATATCAAAGTTTGGATATTTAATTTCAAAAATAGAACCTGGTGGGCCAATCAACAATCTTTTCTTAGTGTTGGAAGCAACATCAAATTTTATATCACTATAACGCCGTTCAGAGACTATATTGCTATAATTTCTAACTTTAAACTCTATGACTGAAACGACGCCAACAGTATTAAAAATAATATTATGAATATCATCCATTTTTAGCGGCTGGTCTATCTGAAAGTTTTCTGTCTTTAAATATCTTTTTAATTTAGAGTTAATATCTTGAATAATAATGCTTTTTGTTGCATCAGGCTCTGTTGCAATCTTGTATTCAATACCAAGATTTATAACTTGGGCATCAAAAATATCAATGGCATCAGAAATTAGTCTGAATTCATTTAGAAATCTTCTGAGATTTAGTTTTAAGCTGTCTGGTGAGATTACAAGTGACTTATTAATATCTCTTGAAATAATAAATAGCTGCGTTGCAAGAGGGTTTCTTGGATTCGATCGTATTCCTGCCCTAAATACTCTACCAAAATTTGAAGGCATTGTATAGATGCGAGATAAAAGGTCAGGCTTAGAAACTATTCTTGCTTGAGCATTTCTTGATGGTCCAATCTGAGCCTTAAGCTCATCAAGCGTAGGCGCATTCTCTCCGCCTGCTGCAGGAAAAGTATTCGTTACTGAAACGCTAGCTCTCACTGCAGTTGCCTCAGGAGCAGCAGGATTTCCTGGAAAGATAGCTCTTAATGTTGTGACAGTAGCAATTGATCTAGTAATTACATTGTGTGATAAGCCCCCACCATGCCTGTATGTGACTGTTATAGTAGTTCCTTGAGGTGCGACGCCGAGTGTTTGAGTTCTAAGTAATTTTCCAGGATCAAGTGTAAATCTAGAAAATTGTTTTTTGCCATATAATGGTAACGCTAGCTCACTAGGGTCAGGTATTAAATCGTCGTTTAGCGTTAAAGCATCACCTGCGCCGAACCTTAATGTTGTAAGCTTTGTGTCAAAGTCTGTTGTCGCAACAAACCTATATGGCGCAGGAATAACTTCTAAATTATCTTCTACAGCATCATTATCATCACTGATGTTTTTTACGCCACTAAATACAGTATCTTGCGTAAGAGAATCGACTTCATGATATTGATTTCCATCTGAGTCTGCTACGCTAATTATCTGAGTTACATTTTCACTACCTAACGTAAATTCTCTAAATGCTTGAAATGAGTTGGGAACAGTAAACTTTTCGGAGCTTCTAGCACCTGATATGCATATTCCTTCTGGGGCTCTAGGCCTTAAGCCTACACCACCCATAGTAAGAAAAACAGTCAATGGATTTCCAATGCTATCAGTCGATCCAACTTGTTTTTTTGCTTTTAGCTTTCCAGCTTTATCTCTTGACGAAAAGTCTAAATCTTCTGTTAATTCAAATACCACGCCAGAATTAGACTCAACTACACTTCCTTCTAAAATTATTGGCAATAATGACTCTTTTGGTTCACTAGTTCCTTTTTTTACAGGAACCTCTATTGCCCAAGAGACTGCGACAACGGCTGGTGATGCGCCAGTTATCTTTACACCAGCATTTTTTAAGTGTCTTTTTATATTTGACGATTCTACAGCTAAGCTGGGATCTAGTTCTTTAAATTGGTGATCTAAATAAAATGAATTTGTATCTCCGACAAATGCAGCGAAATCAAGCATCATACCACCAACTGATGCCTCAGAAAAATCTTGAATTTTATCTGAATAGAACGTTCTTGCAAATTGTAAAAGTTCTGACCTCATTGCGTCAAAATCTTTGTTCAAATACGATCTATTAAGAACTTTTTTTACGCCTTTTTTTGAACTTATAACCATGCTTATCCCCCAACACTAATCGTTACTTCTATTTTTTTAGAGCTAACTCCAAGATTAGGCAAATCATAAGTAATCATGAGCCGAATATTTGAGATAGCATTTCCGCTAGAAACAACTGTAGATTCAAAAGTCCTAGGTTCTATAAATGGCATATATCTTGATATCGCTGTTCTTATTCTTCTAATTGCTTCAACATCAAATGTCTCTTGCCCATATTCTAATGATAATTCTCTTAGATTTGTACCAAAATCATAAAGCCCGAGCCTTTCACCATGATTTGTTAGAAGCAAATTACGAAAATTATCTTGTATTTGATCAGTAAGTGAGAAGTGCATTGAAAAAATGCCATCATTTTGACTGCCAAGCCTTAAAGGAGTTTTAATACCAATAGGCACTTCATTTTTAGTTACCTTAAATTTTTCTGAGTCAGCTCTCTCGCCAACACTTTTGAAATCAATAATAGCCATTAATACTATGTATCGCCTACAAGCAAACAGTCACACTAATTCTTCTGCCAGGGTCACCATCTTGTGGTGATCTTGCTGACTGGGGTTGGTCTGTCACTTGTGTTATGGAATTAGTCGTTTGCGTTATTTTATTTTCTATATTATTTTTTATATGCAATTTCTCCGCATCAGTTAGACTAGATATACCCGCTAAAACCCCTGTGATTACAGTACCGATGTCAGGTGGCGATGGAAGAGGGCTAGGCTCACTTGGTGTGGAGGGCTTTTGAGCAACAAATTTCCCTATTAATCTTAAATCTACAGCTGGAGATAAGCTGATTGCCCAATCAAGCATAACTTTTGCAATACGCATACTCGAATCAATATCTGTTCCTATAGGGGGAAATGAGCTCGGGACTAATGTTTGTGCTATAGGCGTAATAGGGCCAGCAGGAGCAGCCCCCTTTGCGGGGGTTTGCTGCAAAATTGACCCTATAAGCATGGGCACCATCATTAATATTGTAATATCATTTGCTATCATATTCAACCAGATAGGTAAACCTGCGCCAGGTGGTACTATTGCTGACGTCATCGCTGATATAAATAGTGGTGCACCCATTATTGGGGGTCCGGGTGGTATACCAAACATTTGCATAAGTGCAGGTCCACCTGCAGTATCAAATGCTGTAATAAGTTCTGGGGCAAATGCATTTTGCAAACCCTCTGCTTCAAGAAACTGTAATAAGCTCAATATTACCTCGTTTTTGCAATCTTGCTTCTTGTTTTAGGTAAAGAATCTTGAAAAGATTTTGTTATATTTGTAATATCTGCAGTAAACTTTTTTAACTTAGGAATTGTCGCAGCAGCGCTATTTGGCGTCGCGGCGCTAATTGGCAATGGGACGCCAAAATTTCCTAAACTTCCTGGTGGCGATGAGAGATCTGTAAGTAAAAGAGTTATAGCTGACTCAAGAGATGTAAGTTTATCTCTCATATCTGATGAATACTTCATGAACAAATCCATAGTCGCATTCCCAAGCATTAGGGGTTCTGTTGCGCCTTGGCCAAGTGAAATATGTGTGCCTGCTCCGTGACCTTTTTCTAAATTCGCAGAACCAATAGTAATATGTGGTCCATCTATAATAACAGAACCATCAGGTTCAATCATCAAAGCGCCGCGCCCCTTGCCGGATTCATCATCAGGAATACCTTGTTTTACAATTCTTATAGAACCATTAATTGCGCCTTGCTTTGCTTCATCATCTTGCCTAGAAATAATACGTATATGATCTCCTTTTAAGCATACAAAAGACTCACCTTTATATTCTTTAACAAGCTCGCCGTTAAAGTCTTTTGGTAGTAAATCAGGTGTAGTTTTAAAATTTAGATCTCCAAATGTCTTCATTGAAATATAGATTCTAGCCGAATCTTTTTCAAAATCAGGATTTCCCTCGTTTACTTCTTCACTTTTTATTACTTTATCTACTTCTTTTTCGCCCCTAGAGTTTGTAATAACGGCAGGAGATGTTTTCTCTCCCAAACCATCAGACTCAGGTAGCTCTCTTGCCCTCCCGACAACAAGATCGATAGTTCCAGCATATAGCTTTTCATCTTCTGCAGGTTTTTGTATACTATCATGTCCTTCATATGCTGGACCTGTCCTGTCCTCACCTAAGCATATAAGGGTATTATTAGAACCAGCAAATACAAGGTCACCAGGCCTTTTAGTGTATCTTGGGGCTACTTCTTTAGTAACAATACCATTTGCTACTGCATTATCATTTATTTTTTCATATCCTTTCGGATCCTGGAGCGTAAATGATTCGCCAGTATTCCCGCCATTCGGAAACCCTGGCTTAGACTCTTGTACTTCTAAACCTAATGCTTTTTCTACAGGGGTCAATAAATTTCTATCATCAAATTTTCTATCTGCATGAGTAAAATTTAGATCATCTACATCTAACGGTTCTACAATTCTAGATAACCAATAACCACTTTGTGATGATCTTTCTGGGTTCTCGAACATTACCCATACATGCTCACCTGGCTTAATAGGAGATGCAATATGGGATAGCATGGGATAAAATATCGCAGGCGTATTAAATCTCCTGCCCTCGGCATTTGTTACAGGCTGAGCAATGAGACTATTTCTGGGTGCTTTATCTAAAAGCTCAGGATTAACAAGCTTTTCAGTTAATTCGAGCTTTTTTTCAGTAGAAAACATTGCATCATCTAGTATAACATCTTCCACTACAGCCCTAACCCACATTGGGGGTGCTGACGACGCTTGTAAATCTATTAATTCATCGTCTGCCGTGGGCCTGCCGAATATTTTACGTTGTGCGTTAACACCCTTACCTGACAGAATTCCTGGTGACATTATAGCTCACTATATAACGCTTCTGCATCAATTTCTTCATCATTTGAGGAAGCTTTTTCAACTAACTCTGCTAGTTTTGTAAGCTGGTCATTAGCCTTATTCATTCTTTCAATATACCCGGTAAGCAGCTTGCCATTTAATAAATGTGATTGCTCGTTTCCCATTGTTTTAGAGCTTAAATCAACAAATAAAACGAATGCGCTGGTCCTGTCTTCTATAGCGTATCTGTAAATTTCTTTCCAGAGTTTCCTTACTTCACTTGAAACTGTCTGTAGCCCATCAACATGATTTTCAAACTCATCAATTCTAAGCTTATTCTCACTAAACTTTTTAGTGACAGTTTCAGTTATATGTACGCTTTCGCTGTTCTCATTCTCTTGTGACATATTTATAATTAATATATTCCAAACTTTTCTGAATTTTTGAGTTCTTTATAATGTCTTTTTATTGATGCGATCGCAGTAGTAAGTTGCTTAGGCGTAAGGTTAGAGATATCTCTTATATAAAAAAATACTGCCCTCTTCTTTAAAAGCTCAACCTTATCAATATTCTTAAAAATATGTATAACAGCAGCCATGCAGGCTTTTTCATTTTCATTTGTTACACGAGACTCAATCTCTCCAAGCATTTTTTGAATGTTGAATATAAATTCAAGATCTTCAAATTGGTCATCTTGTGAGGGTAGCGTTTGAAAATTTTCTATTGACTCTACATCTCTTTTCCCCAAAGAGTCTCTATTATCAATAGAAACACTTCTTTGGACTTTCTGTGACCTTTGTTTACTTCTTATAATAAGCCAATTTTTTGCTACTACATTAAAATATGAAAATGTCTTTGAGCCTCTACTTCTATCATATTTGTTAATAGCTTCATACAAAAATGTAACACAATCTGCCTTTAAGTCATCATAACTAGTATAAAGGCCCTGGAATCCGTATATAAAAATAAGATTTTCAGCTAATTTATCAAAAGCAGGATAAATTTCTGATATATACAGTTTTTCTTTTTCTTCTTCGTTGTCTGAATCTTGATAAGCTAGAATAGCTGCCGTCGTTCCTTCATGAAAGTAATTATTTTGTTTTTTACCTTTTTTCGTCCTACTAATTCTTCGCATTTTGCGCTTTTTTACAACAGGTTTCATTAAATTATTTCCTCTGACTCATCAAGCTCGCTAACGTCTTCTTCGATAACACCACCAAATGGTCCAGCAAGAGAGTTTGATACATAAAGAATGGCATCTCTAACGTGCTTTGCTTGGTTAATCATCTGCCTTACTTCGTAACTATCAAATAGCAATGGTGTATTGAGAAGTTCTTGTGTTTTTCTATATGATTCATCCATAATATCTAGTGACTCAGATACTGCATCTTCGACGTTGATTATAACTTTCGCATGCTTAAAATTAAAAAATAAAGAAATGCATAACAAAAAAACTAACGCAGTTATTATGCATGCTAGTAGCTCAATCAAATCAACCCCTCAAACATTGTATCATATTTTTTTGAGATTTCTTCAAAAGAAAAGTTATTTTTTACATCTGCAGATAAATCTTTTGCCCATTGAGTAGGAGTTGAACTTTTATCTCTAAATTTTTTAAGCTTTCTTTTGACATCTATCTCTGATGCCTCTGCCCACCTTGAACCATTAATAAAAATTCTATTATCTACCCGTGATTTTGGGATTTGCTTAAGTTCAAAGTCTAGTTTAACAAACTTTCCTAAATTTAAAAAGTCAAGATATCCGCTCCAGTTTGGTGCAATAATAGGAAGTCCTGCTGAGGCCGCTTCTAATAATGGAAGTCCAAAGCCCTCACCTCTAGTTGCTGTATAAAATGCTTTTATTGATTTTTCACTATAAAGACCCATCAATTCTTCTTCTGACATGGTTCCATGTAGAAAGTGTATTTTTGGGAATTCGCTCTTCCTGTGCTTCTTAAGATACAAAGCTAAATCTTTTCTTGTTATTTGGCGATCTATTTTTGTATCTCTTCCCTTATTCGTTTTTAAAACTAACCCAACATCATCATTACCATCAAATGCTTCACAAAACCACTTTACAGAATTTAATAAATTTTTTCTATCTGAGTCTACATTACCTGTAAACTGCCCAACTAACAGAAAATTAAATGAGGTTGATAAATTTAAATCAATCTGCGCTGGAGTGACATCAGGATACGATTCAGGTATAACAACAATCTTATTAAGAGATGCTTTGTGACTTTCTTTTGGTTGTTGCAACGATGATACCGTTCTTTTAAAGACATCTTTTGTAAAGTTAGATGGGACTATAACAAGATCCATTTTTGAAATACATTCTAACCAATCAGGATTACAGATATCTGTCTCTACACCAGCAGTCATTCCGATATTTATATGTGCAAGATCATGTGCCCATTCATTTGGTAATTGTAGTTGAAGGCTTACATCATATTTTTCTTTTGGCTGTTTGACGTATTTTATGATGTCATTTAAAATTTCGCACGATTCAGCAGATGTATAATTTGTCGTATTTCCCCATCTTACTGGTTGCACTGTAAGATCAATATCTTTTCTTGACATCAGCCACCTTGCAACCTGCCTTGCGTGTACACCATAGCCACTTCTACTTAAAATTGGCGCTCTAAATACAACACTTTTCATAGCTCTTTGCACTCCCAGGGTGTATAAATTCTGCCCCTATCTTCTTTCCAATCATTTACCATCTTAGATAATGTTGTATGCCAATCATTAATCGTTTTCTTCAAGTCGAATTCAGACTTTACATAATCTCTTGCTTTATTTCCCAAAGCTTCTCGCTCGTCAGCCGTCATTTCATACAGCTTAAGAATTGCGTCTGACGTAGTTTCTGGTGAGACGTAGTCTTCATAAATGTATGGAACGGCTTGTGACCCGACTAGTGACCTAACTTCTACATCCAAAGCAATTCCATTCTCAGTTCCATCTCGATGATCAACAACCTGCCTAGTTAATCCGCCAGTTTTTTGTGCGATAATAGGATTGCCACATTGCATAGCTTCTAATGTTCCTAATCCAAAACCCTCATTTAGTGCTATATTAATAAAAAAATCAGAAGCTCCATGTAATTTTGCGACATCTTCAAACGAAACACGCTCAGTAGAGAAAAAAACTTCTTTTCTTATACCCAACATATCAACATTGTGAAATAAATTAGCACCCTGATCATCAAGAGGGTCAGTATGCATTATAAGTGTTGCATTTTTATGTCCATGTTTCTTTTCAAGTTTATCAAGAAACATCTTCCATGATACAAGAAGATCTCCTGGCCTCTTTCTTTTTGCATTTCGATTAATCCATAGCCCAACAAAATGATCTTCTCTTTCTTTACCAATCAATTTTTCACGTAACAATTTTTTTTCTTCTTTCAATGTAGGCTTAAAAACATCATGTGGCAATGCATGAGGAATAAAATTTGTCTTCTCAGGAAAATGCTCATTAACCATTTCATATGTAAGATAAGAATGGCAATTAACTAAATCAGTTGATTCATAAAATACTCTATTATATTCAGGCCATGGTTTATTATCCCAAACGTGCCAATATGCTATAGGACAAACTTGATGTATTTCGTCCTCCATCTCCCATACCCAAGTAAAAAATCTTGGGTCAGTAAATAAAAATAATACATCTGGTTTTTGTTCCCATAAAAGCTGTTCAATAATTTCTCTATTTCCAAAGCCATCAATTGGCTTGATTAAAAAATCATCTGTTACTTTTACGAGATCATAATTTGCATGCTTTACGGCAGCACCGAGACACATAATTGTATATTCACCAGTTTCAAGTAAGCCATTAAAGAGATAGCGCGCTTGTATACCGACACCAGAAGAACTCAACGGGTGATCACATAATGCTAAAATTTTTTTCTTTTTTTTCATCCATGCTCCAAAAGTTAATATATGTACTATACTCTTCTTTTACTAAAGAAGTTAATTTTGTTTGCAGAATTATTTTAAAAATTTCTATTTGAATGTTACAGAGAATTTTGCTCTGTTAGTCAGCCATCAAGATCTAAAGCCGACGTCACAACATCATATGGAGCATTTCTGATCATATTAGACCGAGCGTGATTTTTTACAGTTACATCTTCATCTTCTAACAAATCTTTTAGAACATCGACAGGTACATTTTTGTTACTTGCGACGTGTGCACGAATATAATAATGATCATCTTTTGCCAAAATTCTCAAAATACCTTGTGGGGCGCTTCTATTTCGTGCGACACGTTCACGAACATAACCATTTTTATCTTTAGCTAAAAATCTTAAAATATCTTGTGATATGCTTTCATTTCGTGCAGCAGCTGCACGGACGTTCCAAACATGGTCTTTAGCTAAAGCTCTCAAAATGTCTTGTGGCGTATTTTTGTTTTGTGCGATCGCTATACGAGTTGTGTTGTTGTGGCTCTTTGCCAGAAGGGCAAACTCTTCAGGCGGTACAATAGAAATGTAATCTAACGTTTCATAATTAAGGCTGGTTGTTTTCAACCAGCCTCGAATCATTTTAGCATATTTTTCGACTGGGGGCTCGTTTTGTTTGCCTTTAATTTGTTCAACTTCATTGTTTTCAATTTCGATTGTCACATGGGGTTTGTTGCGCGCGTCGCGCAACGAATAAATCTTTTTTCCCTGACTTAAATCATATCCACCCACGCAATGCCCCATTGCGTTTCCTTCTGCATCAAGATCACATTGTTGAAGATCAACAATTTTATAGCCATTTTTGAAGTCATGGATGATTTGAGCGTCGTCCCGGTGCTCAATGTCTTGATCCATGCCTTGTGACAAGGTCTCATGCCACTCCTGTGATGCTTTATAAGCATCATCAAAGGTCTTATAGGTTTCGATTTTTGCGTCGGCTGAGCCGACGACAAAGTCCACAATATAGCGAATATCTTGTGTTGAGGGAGAGCGCGAAGCGCCCTCAACAACATTTGCAAGCCACTTGATAAAACCCTTTCTATTTTCGAGCCTTGAAAGTTCTGTCTCTGGAAGATTTGCGATGAGACCAAGGGTCTCATCTGAAAAGAATGCTTCTTTTCCTTTATTTTGGGCTCTTTGATTGATTTTTGAGAGGGGTTTAACGTCTTTTTGGGCCTCAAAAATAAAATCTTTTAACATTTTAAAGCTAAGCTTCATGTTGTATTAAATATACATGATATTTTAAAATGAAGGCGGGCAATGAATAGTATTTTCAAATTCACAAAATTTACAAGAATTTCTATTTTTTAATACGAAACCTTTTTTAACTGAAGCGCAATGGTTATTAATCACTTTAAGCCCCTTGCCAATTGTTTTTGGCCCTACAGAAACAGGGACAATGCTTATTGCTTTTGCTGAATCTTTTGCATCTCTTTTCATTAAAGCGAATCCACATCTAATTTGTGACAAGGGAATATTATGCTTTTTGGCCCAATAATGTTTATATAAGATAAGTTGCAGCTGAACTTTAAAATCTTTCTTTTTTGAAGATGGCCAACCCCAGCCGCATGTTTTCCAGTCAATAATCCAATATAGCCTCTTTCCTTTAACTTCAACCTCTATAATAGCATCAATAAATCCCTTAAATTTAATGGGCTGACCCTCAATGGGCTCATAAAGAAACTCTTCTGCCTTAAAGCACTTCCACCCAGGAAATTGTCTATCCATAAATTGAGGTAAACCTTCTAAAATTATATTAGCCCTTTTAATCCAGTCATCTTTTACACCAAAGCCATCAGATGCCCAATCTGGAAACGGGCCAGTTTTATAAAATTCTCCATTTTTTTCCCAATCTTCGTTTATTAGCTTTACTGCAAGTGATTTGTCTAAATCTCTAGTTATAAGAAAATTTTCACTTGCAGCGTGTAATGATGTTCCAAATCCAAGATGCGGTGTTACGCTAAATTCTCCAATATTGTCAACATATATTTTTTTATGACGAAATGAACAGTCATGCCATGTAGCTATCTCAGAATAACTTGTATGTTCTTTTCCTGTGGGCCATTCTACTTTCACACTCATATAATATTTTACAAAACTATGCTAAATTTGATTTAAACGCTAATTTTTTATTATAATTCTTGGTCTTCTTCTACCTCAACTTCGACAATGGATCCGATACCTTTTGCAACATCATCAAGAAAATCAAAAAAAGTATCTTTGTCTGTGGGCCTATTCTTGTGGTAAGCTTTCCTTAAAGACTTTTCCATGACATTTAACTTTTCACTAACTATAGGATTTCTAATAGAATCATCTGGAAAAGTATCATCATAATAACACATTGTGGCTTCCCATGGCTCACTAATATATAATTTACACGCTCGTGTAGAGCCTATTCTAGAGTAACTTCTTTGAATCGTCAACACTTCAACTATCTCCTGCTTTTACATTAACAACTGCCTTTTTCATTTTTTCCCAATCCCTATTTTTTCTAACTTCAAGATTTTTTTCCCATGCAGACTTCATCACTTTTGGATCGACACCTAGCTTTTTTGACACTGCTATCATTGCATTTAAATCTTTCGGAAAGCAAGAAAGCCCCCATCCATAATCTCCATCGCCACCAGGAACACTAAGATGTGATTTCCCTACTCTTTCATCATATAAAAAGTATTCAATAACTTTGTCATAATCAATTTCTAATGCTCTACATATTTGGGCAAGCTCATTAGCAAATGATAATTTTGTAGCCAAAAAACAATTTGTTGTATACTTGACCATTTCAGCAATTGTTGGATTAGTTTTTACAGTTTGAACTTGGGGATATGCTTTCTGATATAGAGTTTTTACTTTTGCTTTTGCTTTATCATCTTCACACCCAATGATAATCCTTGTTTGCTTTTTAAAATCTTCGATATAGTTAGCTTCTGTCAAAAATTCTGGATTGAACACGACAGCTTCGATACCTTTTCCTGCCCATTTATCATGAAGTGCTTTAGTAGTACCTGGTGGAACAGTAGACTTAATTACAACTACGTTATTATTTCCATAAGATGCAATTCTTTCTACTGATTTCTCTACTATAGAAGTACATGATGAGCCATCTTCATTCATAGGTGTAGGGACTGCAACAAAAATAATTTCTGCACGAGATGTAAACGTGCTAAAACAGTCTACTACTTCAATATCACCTTCTTTACCGCGTAAAAACCTAGAGTCATGTCGTATGGCCCCGATGGCCGGATATTTAATAGGATCATAAATAATAACATCAAATTTATGCTTCATGCCGACTTCTAATGCTTCACCCACAAATCCATGTCCTACAAGACCAATTGTATTTTTCTCAAAACTCATAATTTCTCCTTTGTAATACTTCTTGCAACTCTTAATAACTTATTAAGAGCTTGTTTTACCATGTCGGCTGATCCAATATTACTTGCTAATTGCTCATATTGGCCTGCTTGCAACCTAAGCAACTTAGCTTTTAGCCTTAGTGCCTCTGGACTATGCTTATTTTTCATAATAAAACTCTATAAGTAAATTTTTCTATCTTCGGTACTCTTTTTTAAGATTTCATTATCTTTGTATACTGAATCTCCGACTATGTGTTTTGTAGAAATTTCTTCTATTATTGCTCCATGAGCAGAGCTAAACCCATGATCAACACCACGAGAGATAATATATGGCTTACCTGGCCTCATATTTATTTTTTTACCGTTTAAATATAATGTACAGTCGCCTTTAAGGAGCTCAAATGCTTCTTCTTTTATCAAATGGTGATGTACTGGGTGCGATTGACCCCCCATAACAAAAATAAGCTTTTTACAATATTCTCTATTAACTTTTGTTACAATAAATGCACCATGTTGTTCAAAATCATCAATTCCATAATGACAAGATATCTCAAATTTATCTGTATTTTCATTAAGGACGATGTCATGGTAATCAGCAAAGCTATGTGCCCAGTCTTTGATACGCATAATAGTCTTTTTCCTATTTTGCTCACTTACATCCCATACAGGAAGCGGGCTATCTATTTGTATATCTCTATCTAATTTGCACCCAATAAAATTATCAATATTTGATACAGAGACATGCTTTTCTAACAATGGCATTGCATAATATACATCATCATTTTTTAATATATGCCCTTTAGATAAATTTTTACGAACGTAAACGCCTCTCTTTAATTTCTGAAGTGTTTTGACTTGTTGGCTTGAGGCTCCTGTTAGCGCAGTTTCTGTAAATTTAACTTTATCAAGTAGGTCTCGTATATCATCAGGTGTGCAAGAATATCCATTTAATGTGTAACCATTAGAATTTAAACCAACATGTTTTTCAACAATTTTACATCCTTTTGCAATTGCAAGTGGAACAATAGATATAGCATGAGGACTTTCATGAGTAGAAATACCAATTTCTATATCATGAAATGTATTCTTTAATTCATCTATTCTGTTTAAGTTTGCGCATGAATAGTCTGTTGGGTATTCACCGACACAATGCATAAAACTAAAGCTTGCCCCAGCATCTTTAAATAAATTATATACAGTCGTTAATGTATCTAAAGATGCGCCCGCTGTAGAAACTACAAATGATCGATTTAATTTTGATAATTCTTTAAGCAACGGCCAATCATCTATTGAGCAGCTCGCAACTTTTACGATATCAACATTGAGCTCATTAATCATAGAGATAGATTCATTATCAAAAGGCGTCGCAATAACATCTAATCCTAAACTCGAAGCATAATCTGTTAAAACTTTAAATTGTTCACTAGATAGCTCAGTTTCTCTAAATCTTTTTGCATATTTTAAGTCAGAATTACGAATACTGCTATGTAAAAATGTCTCAAGTTGTCTAAATTGAAATTTTATTCCTGCAGAAATATTATAATCTTCTTTTATTTTTGCAAATTCTTCAATAATTTCCTTTGCATGATCAATATCACCCTGGTGATTATTAGCCATTTCAAATATCCAGTATGTCATTCTAGGTCTCCTATCTCATCTATGTCAATGCCATTCTCTACCATATCATCCATAACAAAAGGAACTGTATATGAACCGACTGTCGACCTAGCTTCAGTGATAGTTTTACATTTTATAATATCAATTGCAGCATTCTGATAGAATGCTTGCTTTAGGCTTTGTCTTGGATGTGAATAGTGCTCTATAAGATGCTTTTCAGTGATACTAATCTCTGGTTTTATAGCTGGTGCAAGCCACTCAGGTTGGGCTGATGGCTTATTTATGAACCACATTTTCCATGGCACTTCCTTAGCTTTAACTACAGATCTCATTGATGAAGCATAAGTGTACACTTCATTTCTCTCAAAATACTTTACAGCGTCATTAATGATCTTACTTGTTATTTTTGGATAAGTTGCTCTTAAATGAATGATGTAATCATATTCAGAATGCTTCTTTAAAAAATCTTCGAAAACAACAAAATCAGTAGAATTATCTGCTGCAAGATGAGCATCTCTATCTAATACAGTTACACGAGGATATTTTAAACTTTCATTTTTTATCTCTTCGTCATCAGTAGAAACAAAAATGTCATTAACGTCAGATAAAACGGCTGCAGAGATAACATAATGCAAAAGTGGTTTACCTTTAAATAAAGCAAGATTTTTTCTAGGTATTCCCTTCGATCCACCTCTCATTGGTATGATAATACATTTTTTTACTTTTTTAGTCATAAACTTATTAGTACATCATTTAAAATATCAAGGCTGTAATTATCATCAAATCTTAATACCCTTTCTTTATCTCTTCTTACGTTAAGTGACTTTTTAATGTCACTTAATAAATCATTTGATGCTTGATTACATAACCCATTATTAAAAATAATATTATCAAGATCATAACGAGCAACTTGGTAATTGTATCCTCCTCCATTAATTACTGGTAAATTTATTGCTGGCTTTCCTAAAAAATTTGATTCGAATGCTGAAGTCCCATATGCAGTTATATGAACTTTTGATCTCACAAGAAGCTCCATAGAAGTGTATGGAAACCCACTCTCTTCAGTGTACCTTTTAACGCTGGTATTTAATCTATCATAAGGCGCTTTTGCTCTATCTTTTAGAACAAAATTAAGATGATTATCACTACAAAATTTTACCACATCATTGATTTGTTTTGAATGATGTGGCTTTATACTCATCGGCGGTGGGGCTAAAAATAGTACATCAATATCACATATATCTTTCACAAAAAGCGAGTGATCATATGATGGAGAACCAATAGCACAAGTTACCCACAATCCTTTAGTTTTTTCATTAAACTTTTTTTCAAGGTCGATAGAGGGAAAATATGCTTTTGTTGGAATAAGTTCCTTATTAAACCTATCATATGCATAATGTAATGTATCAAAAAACATCGCTATAGAAAAAACCTGAAAATCTTTTAATAAGAAGCTGAAGTGATGCTGTGCATCTTGACAAATTATATTCTTTATCTTTCTTTTAATCAGCTCATGTCTTAATTCTTTATCATTAGAAATCCAACAAACTTCAAATTCTTTATTTTCATAAGACAGACATTTAGCCAATGTTTTGTCTTTTACATTATCATATGATTTGCCATTTCTCGTTTTATAAACAAAAACTACAGGCAAGATTCCTGCTTTATTAGAAAAAGAAATTAAAGTTCCTACTGCACGAAAAAATGTCTGTCCTTTAATTACGTAAGCTATTTTTTTCATAAAACCTCAAAAAATGTACATCTATGAACCCTCTTCTTGAATTTAAGTCTAGAATCAGCCCTCAATTCTTCGCATACCTTCCATGGCCCGCCGTCGAGTTTAACGTATCTTGGATCTGGTTCAATATCATTTGATGAATTATCGAATATTAATATTGAACCAGATTCACACACAGATAAACACGCTTCTGCATCTAGTTTTGCCTGTTTATATGTGTGATTTCCGTCGATAAGACAAACAGCTTTGCATGCAGGAACAGATTTTATCATTTTTTCTGAACTGCCTTTTAGAAGTGAGAAATTAACAAAATTCATTTTTTGTAATTTTAAATGTAGAGCATCACGATATGCGACATTTAAAATATCCCACTTGTTAAAAAGTTCGTGTGTTTGTTCATTACCAAAAGTCTCATTTTTTAAGTCTTCAAATAAATCAATACCATATGCCTTAAATTCATCACCAGATGACATCAGATGATCAAGAATTAATGCAAACGTTCCACCAAAATATACACCTATCTCAATGTAAGTTGGCGCATCAAGACCATCAAGGGCATCCTTTATCTCTTGTAATTCTTGTGCTGTAATAGCTGACCTGGTTCCATAAATTTTCTCACGCAACTCTTCTTCCGTTGTGACTCCGTACATGTTTTTTGCTAATCCAGCATTAAATGTCATAATTTACTCCACACTCATAATAAATTCTGTTAACTGTTCATTGGAAACTGGGGCGCTCGCAGGCTTAATAATATCATATTTACCTTCAGTAACAAATCCAACATCTTGCTTCCCTGGATTTATAATAGCAACTGGTTTTGCCATAAGATATCTATGATAACCTGCATCAAGTGCTCTTTTCATGTACTCACCTTCACATTTAATGCCTAGCTCATGTTTAAATGGACCAAGACTTTTATATGTAGATCGAGACATAATGTGATAATCTGCGTAACCCTTTAATATAGACTTAAAGTAGTCACCTTGAGGACTTTTATCCATCTTATTATTAGGCTTTAAAAATCTATAAGCTGGATATGCATAATGTGCAATACACCCAACATCATTACTAGCTTCTATAAAATTAATACATTCTTTAATCCAGTTGGATCTAACAACAAAAAGATGATCATCTGGACAGTCTATGAAAAAGTCTCCCGTCGAAAGGTTACGAACCAGATTTCTAGCCTTTTTTAACCCAACGGGGTAGTCATTCTTTTCAATCCTATGATATAAATAGTCTATGTTATATTCACTTAATAAGCTTCCTAAATTTTTCGTGTAATTAATAAACTCATGATTTGTCGAGCCATTATCTATTAGCACAACCTCAATATTATCATACAAGTTTGTTTTCAAAAAAGAATTTATACACTGCTCTAAGAGCTTTTTTCTATTGTATGAAACTATACATAGACTTACTTTTGTCATAGAAGCTGCTCCAATTCATCAAAATTACGAGGTATAGAAAGTGCAACAGCTGATGGGAAAGGGTTCATCGTCGAAAAATCATTTATGACAATCCTTTGTGAATGTAAATTATCCATTAAAAGTACATGATAATTTACGCCATGCTTCTTCAATTGGTTTTCAGTAAATTCTCTTAATGAAGAATCTCGCGCTGTCATTAAAATAATTCTACTTCCCTCATTATACTTTTTGTTAATTATATCAACATTTTTTTGAACGCAGGGAGTAGACTCGGAGTATCTTGGCTTAAAATATTTACCTGAATTCTGCATCAGAACTCCGTCGATGTCTACAATATAGTTTTTTTGTTTTAAGATATCTCTCTTCCAATCCTCAATCGTTCCCCAGTCTTTGCAATCTTTTACATGTGTATTCCAAAATACAAACCCATTAGATATCATTGAATCAATTACATGTGATACGTACATTTCTTTACCGAGAAAGTGTGTAACTATGTTTACATAAGCTTCAGAAAATTCTTTAGCGCATTCGAATCCGTAGCCTCCCATAGAAAACTGTGATGAAATAATTTGCTTTTCTTTTATAGCCTCTATTGTTCCTGTGTTGGAAGATTTTATGTAGCTTTTGCTGCTAGGGTTAATTTCATCAAAATCTTCTAATGCTGCCGTACATACGAAATTTCCTCTTGGTATTGTATTAATATTTAGCGAAAATTGGCTATCACAATCTTTAACTAAAATACTTCCAGTTATATTAGCCTGCTTAATTGTTTTATAAATAGTTTCTGCTTGCGATGAAGTTGGCTCAGGCAAAATTACTACTGTGATCTTATACCCAGCGTCAGAAAATGCTTTGGTTAGACCTGCCGCCGCATCATATTTTTTATCATGCTCTTTAAGAATAGCAATAACTATTTCTGAGTAGCCACTAATCTTAGTGATACTATCTACAACCATAGGCTTATTATTTTGATGTGTTAACATCCATTTTGGGCGAACATCTGGAAACCTACTAGATTTTCCAGCACAAGGAATGATTAATGTAGTTTTTTGCATATTATCTTCTCCACTGCTTTATAAACCTGGTCTATTTTACAGTCATCATTTAGGTAAGGAACAGTTCTTAAAAGATCTACAATAACAAGAATTTTTAAAAGATTAAAATCCGTAGCTAGCATTGAAATTCTTTTTTCAAGCGCTAAATTTACAATAGGTGATAGCTCAATGTTAGAGTTTATATTACTCCAGCCGGACCAAACCTCAGTCAACATTTTAGATACATCACCCATATAACTTTGCATATAAGTGTCAATTGGATCAATAAAAAATATTTTTCTAGTCTTTGTTATTAAAATATTTTCGAAAGTTGCATCGCCATGATTTAAAGTTTTATCTATCGAAAATTCATTAATGTTATTTAGCATGTCAAAAACTTGCTCTGGAATATTAATATACTCTTTCAAAGAATTAATTTTTTCTATTATGTCTATATGCGTTATAACACCAGAAAGCTTTTTTCTATTTACTGCTTTTAAAGCAAGAATTATTTCATCAAAGCAGTAAAATATATTTTCCCAAGTTTCAGATTGTATATAAGTTGCAAACGTCTGGCCCCTTATTCTTTCCATATCATAATAAAAAAACCCATCATCTGTAAAATCGCTACAAAGAACCTCGGGCATATTCATGCCCTCTTTTTTAAGAGATAAAATTTTATTATGCTGTTCTTTTAATCTTAAACTTTGATTAGAAGTTAAAGAAATTTTTCTAATAAAATCTAATCCCTTATCTTTGCAAAGAAAAACTTTACACCCAGAATTTCCACTTATTTCAGATATTATTGTGGCATCTCTTGAAGACTGAACTTTTCGTCTAGCTCCAAAAGTTCTCCGTTCCATACTCTTCTAATAATATCTTCTGTTAAGACTTTAGTAATCCACTTTCCTTTATTTATCCCTCTTTTTTCAAATTCTTTTTTCAGATTAAATGGATTATGTTGATGAGTTGTCTTTGATACTGGCTCAAGATTTCTACATGCATCATGATTTGAATGAAAAGCATTTGAAAATGTATCTATATTTTCTTTATTGAATTTGGAAATTACATGACCAAGCATACCTTCGAAAGCATACCCATGAGCCAAATACATCTTTCTATTATTTATAATAGATTCAACTATATCTTGTGCTGCTTGTGTTGAAATATACATCGGGCTGGGACTTATATAACCTTGGGGCACTTTTGGATTTACTACCTCTGCTTTTCTAACTGAGAGAAATTCTGTTTCTATATTACTAACATAACTCTTTTCATCAAGAGGAAAGACATCACCTTCTGTATAGATAAAATTTTCTTTATGAGACTCAAGCTCCATTATTGATCCCATAAATAAATCAAGAGGCTGGCGCCTCTTACAATCTTGCTTATCTAAATTTCTTTTATTGCATTTTATATCCGTTATTCTATCTAAGTTGTCAATTAAACCTATTTCAATATGCGGTTCAATAATTCTCCAGCTCTCATCATCTAAATTACAAAAAACACTAATATGATATTTATTTTTGAAGTTAAGTTTTAAAATTTCAAGTAAAATGTTAAGTTCTTCTACTCGCCATGTAAATGAAATCCCTATATTAATCGTTTTCATAAAATTCTACTCTTTTTATTAAAAGTGTCCCAGTTGAATCTTTAATATACACATTAGGGTAAGGATCTTCCCTGCATCTAATCATGTTATACAAATCTTTAGCAGTATGTCCACATTTAACTTCACCATCTTCAGGTTTAAGTCTCTTTCTCGGAGGGTCCGTATGTTTTATGTATGTTTCAATGTTATTAGGCCAGAGGTTTATAAATCTAATTACAAGTTTATTAGTTACCTTTCTTAAGTTATGAAAAATTTCATTGATTCCACCTTGTAGGCTAATGTCTTCTTTGTCTAAAATTGGGCCGGCGTCGATTTTTTGTGTTAATTTAAATAGTGTTGCCCTTGATTCTGTTAACCCGTCGATAATTTGGTGTTGTAATGGTGACCCTCCAGAATAATTTGGTAAATCTGACGGATGTACTCCAACGACATAATTATTTTTGACTATATCATCTGATAGGATCCAACTCCAGCCAGCAACAATTACAGCATCATAACTTGCACTCTTGATTGCTGCTTCTAAAGCCTTATTATTAGTTACTAAATCTAATTCAATATTAGAACCATTAGAACTAAAATGATCAGTAATATCTGCGTAGCACTCTAAAGCCCAGCTGCGATAACCACAAAATAAAAATTTCATCTTTTCCTTTTAAATCTCACTTTTTCAAAATATAATGTGCCGACGCCATCTTCCATATACACATTAGGGTAAGGATCTTCCCTGCATCTAATCATGTTATACAAATCTTCTGTAGATAACTTTGCTATCTCATCTTTGGTCATGTGAGATGAATTAGGCTTTAATCCAGGCTTATGTTCGCTAGCTCTTTTCCACTCTATTAATGAATGATTGGGATAAGTATCTAAAAATTTATTAAAAAGAATTTTTGAAGTCGCTGTCAATTGCTCAAATATATCTTTGATATGTCCTGACAGATCTAGATCTACCTCATGTGTATACTGCCTCAAACTTAACTCTGGATACCCTACTTTAAATAATCTATGTTTAGTATATGACATCCCATCGATAATTTGATTTTGAAGGGGTGTTCCTCCAGAGTATTTATCATGTTCGGCACAATGAACGCCGAAAATTTGATCAGGGAAGACATTTACAAGTTGCCTTGCAGTATTATCATTATCCCAAACGCTCCAGCCGCAAAGTAAAATTAAAACTTTCTCATCATTTATATATTTTTTATTTTGTGCATCAAGATATGGCGTTTTACCAGAGATTTTTAGTGCAAGTTCATATGCGCTTGCTAAATCCTCTACCATTTCAACGGATTCAACATTCGGATGGCTTTTTACTGTAGGTAGCACTTTTTTTGCCCAAGGGCGATATGCTAAAAATATAATTTTCATAAACAAATCTCGCTTAATTCATTCGCAATAAATTTAATATCTTTTTTTGTTAACCACCAGCCCACGGGTAATGAAACTTGATGGCTATTAAAGTGGTTAGTTTCTCTTAATTTTACTAAACTATCATGAAAACATGAATAATCATGATTGGGCACATGGACTAATCCGGCAGCGATGCCGCGCTTGTTTAATGTATCAATTACATAATCTCTATCTATCTTTGGATTAAGAATTACAGTATAAACCCAAAATGCTGGATCACTACCTTCAGGATACACAAGGGGTGTTATGTTTTTATTATTCTTAAATATTTCTTTATAAGTAGATGCATTTCTTTTATGAGAATTAACTATTTTCTTGAAATACTTTACATTTGATAAACCAACTGCCGCTGAGATGTTGTTCATGTTGAACTTGCAACCTGCCTCTTTAACATCAAGTTCCCATCTTTGGCCTTTCCACTCGCCCTTTTCGTCTTTTGCAGCATCACGATCATATCCAAACCATTTAAATTTATTCGCTCGTAAATAATCTTGCTCATCTAAGCAAGTTAATAATCCACCATCACCACATGTAATATGCTTAATTGCCTGAAATGAGTAGCATGTAAAATCTGCATACTTGCATACATGTTTACCATTATACATTGATCCAAATGAATGAGCTGCATCCTGAATAAGCTTTAGGTCATATCTCTTGGCAATATTATGCAAAGCTTCAAGCTCACAAGGTAAACCCGCCCAATTAACACATAAAATAGCTCTTGTATTTTTTGTAATTGAAGAAATAACTGAAGAGGGATCGATATTTCCAGTTTTTGACTTAATATCTGCCCAGACTGGCTTCGCGCCAAGAGAAATAATTGGTGTGTTTGTTGCAACACATGTCATAGACGTTGTAATGACTTCTGTCCCCGCACAAACACCTGACATTTTTAATGCTGTCGTTATTGCAGATGTACAACTATTCATTGGAATAATAAATTTATGATCTAAGTACTTTTGCAGCAAGCATTTAAATTCAGCAACCTCAGTACCTTCATTTAGATAACCGCTCTCTAATACTTTTTTTATTCTTTCTAATGCATCATCTACTTGAATGTGCACTTTAAACATGGGATATTTCATAGCATTTTTATATCTGACTTTCTAATTTCATTAATTGATTGCCCAACAAATTGAGGATCATCAAACATTCCGAGAGAATCAAGATAACACTCTAGCTCATTTCTTGAAATACAAGCATCTTTACTTGTTTGAGCTTTCACAGCCTTTGTCACCTCATCAAAATCTTTGTAAATAGGGTTTATAATATAATAGCCTTTAGTTTCATAAGTTCTCAAAGCCTCAGTATCACTTATTAAATCCTCATGAATTTTTTCTCCTGGACGAATGCCGATAATTTGAATAGGCTTATTAAAGCGCTCTGAAAATATTTTTGCTAAGTCATATATTCTCATTGCTCTTAGTTTCGGAACCCATGTTTCACCATGCTGCGCAAATTTTGACGCATCTAAAATGAGATCTACACTCTCATCAAGCGTCATTAAATAGCGTGTCATATCTTTATGTGTAACTGTTATAACATCATTATTTTTTGCTTGATGTAAAAATAGTGGGATTATACTCCCTCTTGATTCTAAAACATTACCATATCTCGTTGCTATAAAGTTAGTATGTACATTAGCTTTCGATAGCACGACTCTTTCACCAAGAGCTTTACACATACCGTATACATTCGTGGGAGCACATGCCTTATCTGTACTGACCATAATACAACTTTGAATTACATCTGGATTTATATGTGAATATTCTTCTACGGAGTTTGCTACATTTTGAACGCCCAAGATATTAGTTTTAATACTTTCACTTGGTGAAAGTTCACATGTATCAACATGCTTAAGTGCACCTGCTATAATAATAATTTTTGGCCTAACATTTCTTATAGCTTCATCAACACGTGATTGATCTCGCATGTCGCCAACAATGAATGTAGTATTATATTCTGGCATTTCATTTTTTATTGTCCAATGTTTTGACTCATCTCTTGAAAAACAATAAACATCGAATGTGCTAGAACATCTTTTAATTAAAGTTTTTCCAAGTGAGCCTGTGCCTCCAAAAATTAAAATTCTCTCTTTACTTGTATTTAAGCTTTTCATTTTTTGCGAATTCATCTGGTTTGATTATCCATCCCTGATCTGCAGCTTGTTTAAGGCTGGGTGTATTTCTTTTTGCATCTTTTGATGGAAATGGGAATGTTCTTGCTACTCTGCCTCTTTTATAATGGCCTACAGCAGTAGCTAGTGACGCATCTGCGCATTCACCATCTGAGCACGCCCACCCGATTTTATCTGATCCCCACATATTCCATATATTTGCCGTTACAACATTACATCCTGTATCACCAACCATATCTTGATCATGCCCAGGAATAGTAACAAATGGATTATTTTTAAGAAGATAATCTGTCATTCTCATGCAAAAACACATAGATAAAAATTCTTTAACGAATTCAGGATTTCTTTTTTTACTAATTTCTGAGGGAACATTCATATATCTGCCTACCAAACTAGTCAATTCAAATTCATGATTTGATTCAATATGTTGGATCATTCGGCTAGGCCAATCATATTGCTCGGAGGTTATGTCGTCGTGGCAGAAGATGGTATAATCATATGTCCACCCATTATTTTTATATGCCTTTAAGAAGTCATCGTAGCATCCCCAATCACACCCATTATTTGAACGAAATATAAATTTAAATTTATCTATTAAGTCTCTAGGAACATTCTCTTTAGGTTGCCATGACATTATAACAGCATCAAAGTCATTATTATTTTCTACAAAATTGTATAACCAGTCATAAAAAGATCTTCCTCCGGCCCAATTATAATAATAGCCGCCCGTAATACAAAATACTGTTTTCATGTTTTATATTAACAAAAACTAAACATTTTTATACCAAAATCTTACTTTAGGCTTAGAGAATACATCAAAGTATAGCTTGCAGCATGTTTCCCAACTACATGGCATATATGAATTTCTCTTAAATTCCTTCTTTTTTAAAAGGGAAAGTATATCAGTGTATGTATGAATATCACCAGCAAACTCTGCTGCGCCGCCACCATCAGCATGAGAATATGTGGGTATACTACACGCAAGTGCCTCTAAAATATGGTTTGGGCCTGGATCATATCTTGAACCGCTAATGTACACATCATGCTTACTTAAGCAGGCACCTAATTCTTTACCAAATAATGGAGCAACAACTTCTGTATTTTTAAATGTACCTTGATCTCGTCCAATATATGTGAATGTATATTGATCATTTTTGCCTACGAAGTTATCTATTTTATTGTAAATGTCAAATCCCTTTAAAATATTGTTTGACCAATGATGTGTAACTAATCTAATTTTATTAGATGTAGAAGATGACTTATAAAAATGTGATTTATCAACGCCGTTAACTATGACATAGTGCCGGCCGCCCTTGTATAAACCCTCAGATGAATCTACGTGATACTTTCTAATCCAATGTGATACAAAAATAGTGTCATCAACTATTGCACTAGACTTTTGAAGCATTTCATCTACACCATGTGTGCCTTTCCTTGCGTCACACTCGTTTACACGATGTACAACTTTTGTATTTGGATATAATTTCTTATATGAAGCTATTTCATTTATTGAAACGTTAGTGTTACCCGGTCGCGGGTCACACATTAAAATTACATCTATGTTAGCCTCAAGTTCATAAATTACACGAAACCCAAACACATTTGCATTCTCACTAATAGCTTTATAAAAAAGATTTCCGCCGCCCCATGGCCCGTCGACAGGCTTCCTGTTCATAAATAATGTTTTCATAATGCTCCAAGCATATCGTCGTATAAAGGAATTATATTATTTATTCTAAGCTTTTGCACCGATTTTTTATTATATTCTATAGTATGATCTATGCCAGCTACTATCTTACTCTTAAATTCCTCAGGAGATGAGCAGATACAGTCTGGATGCAGTATATCTGGAGCTACTCCCACGTCTGTTGATAAAATTTTCGTTTCAGTTGCGGCAGCTTCCAAAATCGCTTGAGGTCCACCTTCATATCTAGAAGTCACCAAATAATATCCCTGCTTAATTCTAACTGTATTATACAAAAAATTTACATCTTCAATAGGAAACTTACTGCCAGCTACAATTTTGTAATTTTTAAGCTGGTTATGCAAATAATTTCTTCTCCAGCCTGGTATAAAAACTGAAACGTCATCAATAGAAAATAATTTAACAATATTAGAAAATATATCAGGGCCTTTTTCTAACTTAGGTTGGGGAATTTTTTCTGGGCCTATACTGCTTCCTTCTGTATCACGTTGTAATGATGCTAATGTTATTTTATTATCTGGAACGCATTCTAGCATGCTGCTTGGCACTTCTGTTTTATACCACCGAGCTTGATTCAGCCAATATGGAAGAATTCTAATGTCTTTATTTGTTAAGCTTCCCAAGGTTTCTGCTGTTTTTATGTTAGGTACATGATAAACATTAACAAATTTATTGAATGTATCAAATTCTCTAGGATCAAGTTTATCTGGAACTATATGGTGGACAGTCATCACAACATGTTTTTCTTTTAGCGTATGAATAGGAATCATATTCCAAATCCATTTAGCATAAAGAAAAATAACATCTGCATCTTTAGAATTATAAACTATGTCATGTGAAGTATTCTTGCAAAACTCATCAATCTTTACATCACATACCCAATCTTCTACTGGCTTTGGGCAAAAGATTCTCATAATACACTACCCTTCTCTATATTTAAATCATGCTGCACCATATCATTAACGAGATCAGAGAATTTAAATTTAGGTTCCCAGCCTAAATCTCTCTTAGCACGAGTAGAATCACCTATTAAGCAATTTACGTCAACTGGTCTATAAAATTTAGGGTCAACATACACAAAATCCTTATAATTCATCCCTAAAGAATTAAACACTTCCTCGACAAACTCTCTTACTGAGTGTGTTTCTCCTGTGGCTAAAATATAATCTTTTGGAGAGTTATTCTGCAGCATTAACCACATACCCTCTACATAGTCTTTTGCATGCCCCCAATCTCTTCTTGAGCTAAGGTTTCCCAAACCTAATTTTTCCTGTTTTCCCTCTTTAATTCTTACTGCGGCTTTTGTGATTTTTCGTGTTACAAAAGCTGGCCCACGGCGAGGACTTTCATGATTAAATAATATCCCGCTACATGCAAACATATTATAAGAATCTCTGTAATTTTTTACAATAGAATGTGCAAAGAGTTTTGCACATCCATAAGGAGAAACAGGATCAAAATGTGAATTTTCATTAAGAATGTTATCGCTTGTATTACCAAAAAGCTCAGACGTGGATGCCTGATAGAATTTTGAATTGAATCCCGACTGTCTTATTGCTTCTAGCATTTTTAGTACAGCAATCCCCGTCACTTCTGACGTCATAACGGGAAGTTTAAATGACATGCCAACATGTGATTGTGCTGCTAAATTATAGATTTCATGAGGCTTAATAGTAGATATGTTTCTTTCAATAAATGAAGAGTCAGTAATATCACCTTCTAATATCTCAATATCATTAACAATATTATTAATGTTTTTTAAATTATGTCCAGTTGTTGAGTGTCTTACAAGCCCATAAACATCATAATTTTTAGATAGTAAAAGCTCAGCTAAATAACTTCCATCTTGACCAGCTACACCTGTTATAAATGCCCTCTTTTTCACTTTACTCTCCAAACCCTTGTGCTATTATGGTGTGTTCGGTGTGAATCACCCATAAAAAGATCCATCTTCTCTTCTAATAGTGCATAATACTGCGAGCGCTCAGCTGCTGCAGATTGCAAATCTGACCCATCATGTGCATGATCATCATCATGATAAATAAAATTTTCAATAAAATATGCACCTGGATTCATTTGCAAAATTAAATTATTTGTTGTCTCTATAGGGCTAGGAACATGTTCAAATACTTCAAAAACGATAGCAACATCTATTTTCTTGTTAAATTTTGGAAGCTCATTAGGTTTAATAATATATTCTTTAACTTCGGCATTTAATTTTTTATCGCCTATGATTCTATCAAGTCTCCACCTACCAAATTTTAAATGTTCACTCTCGACATCTGCAAGTGAAATATCAAGACTCACTGTATTTGGCATATTTTTTAATGTAGATGCTGAAAATGGTGCTACTCCACATCCATATTCACAAATATGAGACCCACTTTTAACTAAATGATTCAAGATGGATAAGTGAAATTTTTCCATATCTTGATGCCTTACCATCTGTCTAAATGTAGACCATGCACCTTGATCTTTATAAAAGTTGAAAACTCCTTCTAAAGTAGATCTATTTGAATCATTCCATATGTCTTCATATGTTTTTCCGGAAACAGCATTGCATGTTTCTGATTGTGGTAATGCAGGCTTCCTACCATCTTTGCGGGTACCAAGTGCTACAGCAGTTAATACGTCAACATCATAGTATTCACAAATATGTTTGTAATATTCCAAATTAATTAAGTTCATTTGATGCATCCTTTAAGATCTTCACATAATGCTCAGCTACAGAAGTAATTGTGCTATCCAGATCCCATGTATTTTTCACTACCTTTGTAAAATCAAGACAAGGGGGCTCATATAATTTGCAGGGTTTAAAATCCCATTCATCTTCTTTTATAACAATCGCATCAATACCAGCTATTTCTTGTGTTCCACCAGATGATGAACAAATAACTGTCGCACCAGCTGCATGTGCGTCAACGACGACATTAGGGCAATGGTCAAGCCACGCAAGATGAATAAAATAATCAGCAGACTTAAATAAACCTAATAACAAATTGTAATTTAAATCGCCAGCATAAAAAATTCTTGGATTAGATATTCTCACGTCAGGATTTGCACCTGCGATTATTAAGCAATCATTTTCTCCTGAGTGTTCTAAGAAATATCTTATATTCTCTTTTAAACGCTTATGTGGCCTCCACGATGAGGCACATACCCAAACTTTATCTACACCCCTGAGGGCTGGCACTGACCACTGTTCTGTAGACTCAATTAGATCAACATCAGTACCATTTCTTACAATAAAAGAATTATCATGTTCTCCAAAAAAATTAGTAACAAGCTTTTTATTAAACTCAGACTGAAATATTACTGCGCTAGCTTGCTTATATGTTTCTTTTATAGATTTATTCTGCTTTTTCCAATCTTGCTCTGAGTTGAACCAAATTCCATCTAATCTTTGTACAAGATTCTTTCTAGAGCCATGAGCTTGTATAAAAGCTAAACAAGCGTCATAATCGGTCGGGTCAGCAATCTGATGCCCTAACTTTGAAACAGCTACTGCTAATTTTTTTGCGAAGCCATTAGGGCCCGACCGACTATCAAAGTTAACGTTATCAAATAATATCTTCATCTGCAATAAATCCCCTTGATCTAACAAAATTTACTGTGCTAAGCTGCTTTTGTTCAGCCCAATCACGATCATTTACAGATACTGAATTTATATTATACAGGTAGCAAACTTCCGGAATATACATATGTTCTTTAGCAATATACAAGAGAGGAAGCATCAGCGCTTGATCATACCCGCGCTGAAACCATTCTCCCCTGTAGTTTTTAAAGTTTACTTCACTTATGTGGTTTAATAAACCTGCACGAAATGTTTTCAAATGTGATGTTACCCAGTTAAATTGGTATGGATTTACACCTTGAGGTAGCTCTTTTGATACGTTAAGATTATTGATATCCCATTTATGTGATGTCCACGCAACACCAAGTTTATTATTTTTATAAGCTTGATATAGCATAGTTACTGTCTTATCATTGCATAATTGATCGTCACCGTCAATTAAAGCAACAATGTCATCGGCATCACATTTTTCTTTTACTGTTTCAACGATATTTTTAAGTGCATATTTTTTTTCGCTATTTCGCACTATACTAACCCTAGCATCAGAACACTCAGCAAGCTCTAATCCAGCATCAGAAACATCATCAACAAAAATTGCTTCCCAACACTTATTATCCTGTTTAAAAAGAGAGTTTAACAATTTTTGTTGATTTTGCTTTGCATTATAGCAAGGGATTATAAATTTTACAATCATTGCCAATCCATAACAAAACTATCAACATCAAGTTTTGGGTTTGTAACGAGAACTTGGCCGTAACTTAAGTCTTCATCCTTAATACATCTATCATCGTGAAAAATTCTTCTATCCATCATGATAAGCTCTTTATCAACATCAAGGCTATCAACGACTTCTCTTACCTCAATATCTTTTGCATCATCGTGTAATCTATAATCATCAAACAAAACAAATTTATTATATCTTTCTTTAGCAAAGTCCCAATCAGCTTTTACTGCAGGTGCCCTATGGTCACCATCAATATAAACAAGATCAAACTTAATATCTTGCGGGAGCTGTGAGTATGCTTGCTCTGACGTTCCGTTCAAGAATATAAGCTTATCAAACCATTGTTTTGGAAAAATATTTGTTAATTGCTTCAAATAATTCTCATTGAAATTTGGATCAACAGTATAAATTTTTCCATCATCAAATCCAAGATCTGACATAGCTTTTGCGGCGCAAAAGGAACCATACCCTCGACCAAAACCAATCTCTAAAATAGATTTAATCTCAAAACGTTTAATTAATGAATATAGTAAAATTCCTCTTTCATAATTTGGCCTAAAAAAGCACCCGTGCTTTTTATAAAGGTCTGATCCTGGTTCACGATTTTTTTTAGCACAATATTCGCCTATATAATCGAAATCACCCAATGAAAGACTTTCTACTGGAACATCAATATTTTCTAACTTTTCTTTGATAAATGTACGCTTCATTACTTATTTCTCCCAACCCACCCTTTCATAACACTAGGTATTTCTTTATTAAGCTTCATATACAACGTTGAATTTGACATATCAATTTTTTCATGAAAGACCCAGCCGCCCATATCCTCTTTAAGTTTAGATGCAAGCTCTTTTATTTCTTCATCAGTTACATCTGACCACTTCTTGTCAAAAAATTTATTATTATCAACAGTATCTTCTTGTACGGAATTGTACAAACTTTCCCAATGCTTACTCCAATAATTTTTGTAAGTATGAATCTTTCTTTCTATATTAAACCATGAAAAGTGATATACGGGAGGTAGTTCGCCTATTGTTAGCTCAAACCATTTCTGTAATTGATTGCATGCAGCAGCATTAAATTTAGCCTGTGCTTGTACTTGTTCAACATCAGGTGTAACAAAATTTGCACATGGAATTATGTCATAATTATCACTCCGTACATAGAAGCACCCATCAGAGCCTGGAGCAGAGTAAAGGTTACCATCTTCATCGAATCTTCTAAGTTGACTAGGGACACCATGTGTAATGTGAGGCATGTTTCTGGACAGACGCCACTTCCACAGAGGAACATCAACTCGCACCTTATCGGTGCTACCCCAGTATTCAATCACTGGAAGTCCTATGATGGGAATATTCTTAGGAAGAAATTTAGCTATTTTATGAATTTGTGCATAATCATCTTCATGAACTACCTCGTCAGAATCCATCTGCCAGCACATATCACCTGTGCATAAAGATCTAGCAAGTGCTTTTTGCATACCATCAAAAACTGCAAATCTTTTTGCATTCCAATCTCTTTTTTGCTGATGCACAACTAAATTATTTTTTGTATGTGCTATCTCTTTTAATTTTTCCCATGTGCCATCTGTAGACCCGCCATCAACAACAATAACTTCATCACAAAATCCAAGCATAGACTTTATACACTCTTCGAATGGATAGTCTTGCTTAATGCAATCTTTCGTAGTCGTATAGCCTGATATGGTTGGTTTGTAACTCATATCGTGCTTTATGCCATTCCAAAATCTTTCTCTACAAAGGTATAAATAAGATTGAGTATCTAATATGTCGTCTGTATTAAACCATGCCTCATTTTTATGTTGTACATTTTCGTTTAGCTCCAACTTACAATCTAAAAGCTTTGCTTCTATTACTAGCCTTGGACATGTATCTTTTCCCTTGGGTAAGAAAACAAGGCCTTCTGATAAAGCTAGTTTTTCTAGTAAGGCTTCGTATGGAAGTCCCCAAACTTTTTCATATGGAAGATTATTTTTCTCGCAAAATGTAACAGCATCTTCTGCACCTTTAATCCAAGATGGAGAATTAAGAATAATCCACTTATCATTTTTCTTATTTTTATATTTTTCTTTTAAAAGCTTAATTTTTGCAAGAGTATCATTATCAAAAACAGATGATAGAACGGTGCTATTTATTTTCTCTTTTAGAAAAGGAAAATGCCTTCCATATATTTCTTCTTGTTGTTCTGACATCCACCATAAAGATTTTGCTCCATGAAAAAACGCACTTATCATCAGCCCTTGCTCTTCTTTGTGACAGTCACAATCACGCAGTTCATTTTCTTTATGCTTTTCTGTTGATCTATATTTGCAATATTTATAATCATACTCTATGACTGAATATTGTAAGTTGGCACATATAGATGGAATTAATGATCTATCTAGTCCCATAAAATTTCCAAATATCCAATATTTTTGAAAACCTTCTTCTAAAAGCTTCATTGTAATATCCTTTGAATGCACATGAAAAACATTTAAAGGACAACTTTCTATAAGAGCTTTTGTAGTAAGTTCAGCACCACCCTGAACTTCTGATGCAAAAGAGTCAGATACAAAAATTATATCTGACTCTTTTGGAATTCTTACTTCATTTTTAAATAACTTGTTTCCTAAATTAATAACCTTCATTTATTCTCTTTGTTTAGCTTAAGGGCCTAACATTTTAAAAATACTATGGTTATTCCTAATGTTTAAGATTAGTTAACAAAAATATTATTACAAAATTTGTGAAGCAAGTTTTGATAGTTCTGATCTTTCTCCTTTCATAAGAGTAATATGTCCAGCTATATCAAATTCTTTAAATTTTTCAACAGCATATGTTAATCCATTTGATACAGCATCAATTAGGTTATTGTCTATCTGGTCAATATCACCCGTTAAAACAATTTTTGTATTTTCGCCTACTCTAGTCATAATCGTCTTGACTTCATCAACTGACAGGTTTTGACTTTCATCAATGATTATGAAGCTATTTGGTATACTTCTTCCCCTGATATAGGTTATTGCCTCTACCTCATAGATACCATTTGAAAAATACATTTCTAAATTTCCCTTATTGTTATCAAACAGATACTCTAAATTATCCATCAGGGGCTGAATCCAGGGTTGCATTTTTTCCTCTTTTGTTCCTGGTAAGTATCCAATATCTTTGCCGACTGGCTGTATTGGTCTTGACATTAATATTTTTTGATATGCTTTTTTGTCTAATGTAAGCTGTGTTGCAGCTGCAGCTGCAAGAAGCGTTTTACCTGTGCCTGCCTTACCAATAAGTGACACAAATTTAACATCAGGATCAAGTAAAATATCAAGTGCAAATCTTTGCTCTTTATTGCGTGGTTTAACGCCCCAAACATCATCAACTTCTATTATTTTTTTTACAATGCCATTTTTAAATCTTGCTAAGCCAGAAGATGATCCTGCAGAAAGAATTATAAACTCATTTTCAAAAAAATCATGTTCTGGAAGCTCAATTGATTTATGCATATAAAATTGATCAAGCTGATTTTTTGTAACACTTATAGTTCTATACCCAGTATAAACAGCATCTACTTCACCTGCAACTCTATGCTTCAAATAATCTTGACAGCTTACACCTAAAATATCACATTTAATTCTCATTGAAATATCTTTTGAGATTAAATGAACAGGATTTCCCGCTTCTTTCTGCAATCTTTTCGCAGTGCTGATTATAAAATTATCATTATTATTTACTAATTCTGAGGGTAGATCATCGGAGCACTCAGGCATGGCAACAATCTGCAACGTCCCACCGTTGTCAAGCCTTACACCTTTACTTAGATCACCCTTTAATCTAAGTTCATCTAAAAACCTGTTTGTTTGTCTTGCATTATAACCAACCTCATCAGGTCGAACTTTTTTTGAGTCAAGCTCTTCCAGAACCCTTAAAGGAATTACGACGTTATTATCAACAAAAGAAAATATTGCTTTTGGATCATAAAGTAAGACATTTGTGTCTAAGCAAAAAGTTTTTTTCATCATTTACTCCATTTGCATACTGATACTTTTTTTGCGCCAGCATGTAATATAAATTACACAAAATATGGACAACGAAAAGAATGAAGTTATTAAAAATGACACTTGCTTTGCGGCACATAAAAGGCACAAATCTGCATGTCCAAAATCTAAATGTAGATATTGGGCAGACTTTCCAGAAGCACAAAACTGTTCAATGAATGCGGCAAGCACTAATGGTGGCATGACGCTTGAACAAATAGGCCAAGTCTTCAATCTTACTCGTATGAGAGTCTGTCAAATAGAAAAAGGTATCTACAACAAACTCAGACCTCGCTTGAAGGTACTTTCCGACTAGATCGTTTTTTTCGAACAGCTTTTTTCTCAACTTTAACAGCAGGAGTTTCGACCTTTTCGACCTTTTCGACCTTTTCGACCTTTTCGACCTTTTCGACCTTTTCGACCTTTTCGACCTCAGCTTGTGTCTTTTTTTCAACATTAAGCTGTACCTTTTCGACTTCTTCAATATGCAAAGCTTGTGAGCTATTATCACGAAGCTTTATATATTTCTTTTTAGGATTGAGACCTTTTGCCTCAACGTCAAACATGATGTGTCTTTTTGCCATAATTTTAACTATGCATGAGTAAGTAGAAACACCAATGGCCTGGTATTATTTAATTTATAATACCAGGCCATTGGAAGTTACATTATTGTAACGAGGCTTACATCTTGTTAACTAAAATAAGGTTTATGTATGATATAATATAAAATAATTAATAATCTTAGGAGTTAACCTAAGAATTACTCTTTTGCTGCTTTGCGCTCTTTTTCAACTTCGATGGTTAGCTTGACAAGCTGGCCACTCTCTTTCTTAAGCAAACGCAGAGCTTTCCGCGCCCTGTTTCCGGCAGATGAATTTCCTCGTGCATTTCTCATAACATCAAGCTCAGCAGAGTCAAGAATTGTTCTGAGGCGTTCAAATTGTTCAACTATTTGTGCATTTTGTTCTTTTTCCATAATTTTATCCCTCCTGTGGATCATAATATAATATTATAGAAAAAGCATTTTGTAATATTATTTTACTAAATCATATACAAAAACATGAATTCCCTTGTCTGATAAGGTTCTTTTTACAATGGGCTCTATTTCACTCCACGATCCGCCTGCTAGTCCACAACCTATTCTTGGCATATGTACGCTAGAACAAGTTGATCTTGCGACAACACAAACTTTTTCTAAACATGATTCTAAACTTTCATATCTAATTGGCTTATTATTAGCCGGAGACATTATACCGTGTTGAGCGACCATGTTAACAACATATGTATTATCAGTAAATTGTGCAAGCTGAACATTTCCTAGCTCAAATGTATATCCGCATGATATATACTTTTCTTTTGCCCATTTTCTATATTCAAGTTCAGGAGTTTTATTCTTTTTTGACAACGCAACAACAAACCCTTTCCCCCAAGCACCAACGTCATTACAAATATGAACAATTAGTTTTTTTCCACCATACTCTGGGTTAGTTGCGTCGCCTACTAAATATTTTATCATTTCTTTATTGCCTTTCTAAAGGATTCAGGGAACATATTTTTATTTTTGTCGAAGAAGTACCCCCAACTTTCATCTAAAATATACGTTGTTGCTACATCTTTTTCATGCCTTACGCTTCTTCCGACTGACTGGACAACGGTTTTCGCGGTTTGAAACGCGTACCATGATTTTCTTTTATGCATTCTTTTCTTAACAAGCTTATCACCTAAAAATGGAAAAGGTACTTTACATAAAATTTGAAACTCTGACAAGCCATCTTTTAGATCAATACCCTCAGAGAGAGATGGAGATAAAAGAATAGTTGGCTTTTTTGAATTAAAATGTTTTTTGATCACTTCGTCTCTATTCATGCTATTATGAACAAGCAATCTTGCTGACCTAATGTGTTTCTTTATATAATTTGCTGTTTTAAATGTATGCGTATGAATTATTCCCTTTTGTCCCTTGTGCTCTTCTAAAATAACTTTGATAATTTCAACCATAGCTGGTAGAGTAGCATCAATATTAGCTTTTGACATACTACCAGCTGGTGCATAATAGATAGGCCTATTTTCAATAGGGAATGGTGAGTCAACCGACATAAACGCTACATCACTTCTTTTTATTCCTAAAGACTCACAAAAAATATCTTTATTAATAATAGTTGCAGACATCAGAATGACATTCTTTCCATGCTTAAATAAGATTTCATCAGCATAAGGTGAGACGTCAACTGGTTTAAACTCAAATTTTCTTTTTGCTTTTCCTGTAGCTTCTACAGCATTCATGACCCAATTGTCATCTGTATATAATTGTATAAATCTATTAACTTTACATAAGTGCTTATCGAGCATATTAAATTGTTTAGAGATCTCAGTAAACTCAGAGAGCTTACTTTCTAAATCTTTATATTTTTCTAGTGTTTTTTTCATATGCTGAACATGTGCAACAAGCTTCGGCACATACACACCGTTCAGCCATTTTATAACACTTTTTTGTGTATTAATGATTGGCCAGATTACCTTCAATACGTCGTTAGCAAACTTCTCAGAGATTGTTATTTCAATAAACTTACTAAGTTCTAACTCTGTATTATGAGCTTCATCGATAATTAACAAGTCTCTTGGCTCAAGTTTTCCAGCATACATAGTTTCTGCAAGAAAATAAGAGAAGTTTGTAACACCTTCCGTTCCCTCCATAAACTCTTTTTTTGCTTGCTTATAATTACAATTAAAAACGCATGACTTCCAAAATGGACTTCCAGGTTTTTCACCAACTAAAAGTCTGGAGGATTCGCCACATGTATTATTTCTGTAATATTTACATCTGTAATTATCGGCACCCTTAATTGACAAAAGCTTACCTTTTGGATACCCAAAATCACTAACATATTGTTGTTGTAAAACTTTTTGTGTGGTTAGAACATAAGAGCCATGTTTATAACACAAGCTCTCATCTTCAATTTCAACTTCGTTGTTTTTTCTTGAATCCTCTTCCTGACGTAAATCATTAAGATATCTAGATACAGTGATTCCGATTGCTGACTTACCACACCCTGTTCCAAGTTCAAGTACAACAAATTTCTTATCTTGATTAAGAAATGCATCAAGACAAAATTTAATAGACTTATCTTGTTGGGGTCTAGGTGATTTATGAGGAAAATATTTTTTATAGGAGAATGAATCCATTATAATTTATAATATCATAATGAATAAAATGTTGCACTAAAGAATAATATCAACTATATTAAGCTTCTTACATTGTTCAGAATCTAAATATCTATCTTTTGTAGGCCCTAATTTATCATATAATGCCTCAACGTCTTCAATCGAAGCCCCAATTTCAGAAGCAAATAATTCATCATACTTTTTTTCCATACGATTAAATTCATTTAGCCTTGCTTGCAATTCGAATATTGTACCCTCTATTGAGATCCACCCGGCATGATACATTAATCTTGCATTTTTACCCATTTTTCTTTTGCCTTTTGCTCCTGCAGCAAGTAGCAAGCATCCAGCAGATTGAATACTGCCTAACCCAATAGTATGAATTTCTGTTGGCAGATATTTTATTAAATCATACAACATAAATGTATCATCAATAGTACCTCCAGTAGTATTGATGACAAGCTCTATATGCTTAGTTGGATTCTTTTCAACCAAAGTAAATAACTTCTCAGTAACATCTTTAATTAAAAAAGAATCAATTTCGCCTACAAGAAAAATTGTTCTAGAATTTTCTAAATCAGTGAATTCGCCTATATCACTTATATCATTTGTATGATCCGGCATTTTTTCTCCTATATTTTTGTTATAAGTGTACTGCGTGTATCATCACCCTCTTGAAGCCTTTTTACAAGTGAAGAAATTTGTTGTAAATGATCTCTATTTTCAAGCTCTAATGCTAAAAATTCGATGATTTTAAGAATACTTTCTTGTTTTACACCAAATGCAATAATTTCTTTAACAATCTGTCTGCATTTAATGCTATCCTCTAAAGAAGATTCTTTAGAAGTTTTTCCATATTTTTTAACACCTATAGACATATATGATATTAATAACTTTAAATAAAATTGTATTTATTCAAATGTATCTCTAAATGAGTATGGCTCAATTTTAAATCTTTCGTCATCTAAAATTTTTAAAGCTTTTCCACTGTAACCATTAGAACTTCTTTCTTTTGAAAGAATAACAATAGATCCCCACTTTTTATTTTCTACAATAAATGCTACTTCTTCCCATGTTGAAATGTCTACTTCATAAGTTTCAAGAATTTTTGCAATTTTTACAGAAATAGAATGGATAATGTCTTCTTTTGTTAAGACAGATGTTGTTTCATCATTACCTAACAAGGCTTCTGATTTAGAGATATCGAAAACTCTATGTATAACGCCACAATTACTACATTGTGCAAATTTTGTAACTACAACATCAAATTTGTCAATAACAGAAAATACAGGAAATTTATGAAATATAGGATCTTTATTTTCTTGAAATTGAGGTAATATACAATGACATTCTACGAGATGTTTAATGCCTTGATTCACTTTTTATGCTTTACTTCTAAAACTTTAGAAACTTCTTTTGCTGAGGTTCTAAACGCTTCATCTATAGAGGAGGTTACAAGCAAATTAACGCCTGCAACTTTATCCTTATCAAGTGTTAGCTTACCTTCTTTTACAGCGGCTAAAAGGTTTTTTTGCACAACAGTTTTAGTATGTGAAAACATTCTTTGTACTGCTGCAGTAACATCACTCTCGAAACTCATATAATGATATTATTAAAACTATAACTTTTGTAAAACAAAACAGTATAAGTAGTATGTACTTATACATTAGCATAATATAGCTAAAGGAGAGCATATGGTAACTATTCCTACATTAAAAGGTAAATACGAAAAAAATAAACTATTAGAAGCGAATAAGACAATAGATGTAAAGCTTTTTCTTGAATCGCTAGACACACAAGAGATTCAAGAAATGAGAAATCTTCTTATGACGTTAGATGACCTAATAGGAAAAAATCAGTTGCCAGAACTTAAAAAAGGCATTCGTGCAGCAACTGATGAGCTAACTAAAGGTTTAACAAGTAAGCTCGCGCGCATTAAATCAGGTAAAAAAGGCGAGGTAAGCGTCAACCCTAAATCGTTGTCAAAGGTAGCAAGCTTCCAAGCAGCACTTGTAAAAGGGCTACAACAACTTCCAGATATTTTAGACATTATAAACCAACTCGGCGTTGGTTTAGATGAAGCAGATTCATCGTTATGGGATAAACCCCCTGCACAAAGTGGTTCAGAAGATGAGTGGAAAGGCGACGGGCCCGATGTTGCAAAGCGAGCTGCAAAACCAAGAAAAACGATTAAATCTATGTTGAATGCAAAACAATTATCACGGTTAAAAAGCATTCTATTAATGGCATTTAGCCCACCTGGATTTTTAGCTATGTTTAGAGGTATGCCATGGGTAAATGATGGTAAGGTAGTTGATGAGCTGCTAAGCTTACCCATCTCAGACTTTGAGTCACTTACTCAAAAAGCTAAAAATGTTAAAATAGAGGTTCCTGTAAATAAAGAAGATATCAAAAGCTTAGCACAAAGAGCAAGGTCTGAAAAAAGTGTCGTTGTACAACAAAAAGTAGATAATGCTGATGGGGAACAAAAGAATCAAGAGAAAATGCCATCAGGTGAGCGACCCCAGCCACAAAAAAGAAAGTTTGTAGCATCAGTAGATAAACTCTCTATGAGAAAAGATCTTGAAGCAAAGGGATTTAACAAAGAACAAATTGTTAAAATTATGAAATATTTGCTTGAAAAACGTTTGATTAATCTTCGATGATGCCAGCTCCTATTGAGTTGATAACTTTTGTTAAACCAACACCATACCTTAGTAAAGAAACGGCTGTGAGTGTGCTTATGCTCTTCTCTGTTAAACTAAATAAATGAATCAATAGGGGATTCTTTGTTTTGAAAGGTGTCACCTCGCCGAACTTAAGCAATGAATTTATATTTCTTATTGAGGTGTCGATATCATTAATTTTGACATTAAGCTCTGATATTGCGCTTGTTCCTAACCTAACTACAATTCTTCCTGATGATAGTGATCTAATTCTTTCATCATAAAAGTTTTTCATGTCTTCATAAATGATATTATCTTTTTTTCTGAGCAATGACCTTAAATGAGTCGCTACATTATTTTTATTAGGATTTGATTTAATCGTTACAGTATTTCCCTTACAAATAATTGATTTTGCAACTGCGAGGTCTTTTCTTTTTACTGTAGAAATAAGCTCTCCCTTTAAAGAAGAGATAACGTCGCCCCCTAATACTAGGGCAAGATCATTTAAAACATTTACTGTTTTCATATCATACTGCACTCTTACTGGCATAACTGACAGCGTGCCCCTTAAGTGGTTTACATGCATTGTAGATAATGGTTCACTTTTAAAACCTCTAGCAAAAATGATAAGAGATTCGTTCTTATCATGTATGTCATGCAGCAAACTATCAATCTCAGAGACTGATTCAATTATTCCATCAACTATGAAGCATCTTACATTTTCTTTTTTCCATATTCCAGTATTTAAAAAATTTTCATCTGGTTTAAGTCTAAAATTAAATCCCTCCATCCTTTCTATTGTTGTTTCAAATGACGGAGATTGTTCTATGTGTATTTTGCATTCGTATCCTGCAAGTTTTATAGCTTCAAAGGCTATAAATGACCCGGCAGTAGAAAGATAGTTTTCTGTAATCCTTTTTTCTGTAATCGGTTTTACTTTACTATAGAGTTCATTAAGTGCTTTTTCTAAATGATTATCATAATTTGTAAGCTTGGTTTCTAATAAACTCAAACAATATTTAGAAAGAAGTTTAGAGCTTCCTGGACCAATAGTTTCTGTTTTATTTATAGACTCTAGAAGAAATTGTAAAAATCCTGAATCTTGAAATTCAAGACTTTTAATTAAGCTTGCTGGATTTTTTGTTGTAATAAAAGAGCCATCGGGCTGTCTGGCTATCGATGGAAGAGGCTCTGATAAAAGCGCAATTTCTTCTAATGAAGAAATAATTTTATCTTTAACATCTTTTTTAGAGATGACAGTAATGCTCATATTATTAACATTACTTCTTATTTTTCATTTTGTATTCTTCCTCTTGTACAAGAGCGAGCCTTTTTTCATTGAGTGTGATCTCATCAAAAGCTTTTTGTAAAGTAGCAATAAGCTTTTTCTGTGTTTTATTAAGTTCATTAAGAAGTCTTATTGCAGATATAACTTTTATTCTACTAGAAGGGCTCAAACTACTGATATTTGTTCGAATTGTTGATACATACATGTCTAAAGTAGTGCCAGTTGTGAGACTACTTGCTGCTGTGTATATATGACTTAATCCGACCTTTACGATATGTCTACGCTTTTCTTTTCTCATTTCCTATATTTTGGATGGTTTGAAACACATCTAGTATATACTCATCTCCTTGAAATGTTTCTATCAAAGAAGTTTGTAATGCTCTATTATGTTTTGCAGTTGCTTCTATAAAGCTATCTATAATAGGTTGCAGTGGGTCTTGTGATACATCATTGGTTGTTATTTTCATTTAAGATTGTTACCTGGAAACTTCGTCAAGCATTTTACTTGCGACAGCCTCCAAAGATACATATCAACCACAACCTCACCTTTCTCGCTAAGTGTAGCACATTTGTCAGGAGACTCTACATAAATTTCATCACCAGGAGCAAATTCATTTACATTTTTAACAATATCAAATGCTGATTCAACAGCAATATAGCGAGATTGTGCATGAACTTTTTTTGGACTATAACCTGCCCGAGCAGTAATCGGATAATACCAATTTTTTCCTGTCGAAAGGTCTGTTAATAAAACTGCATCTTGATCTTTTTTCATGATAACCCTTAGTTAAATCCTGGAACTGTTTTTGTAGATTTCATTTTTTCTTTTGGGATATTTAAAAGTAATGTATCTACAGCTTTAAGTAGATCGTCATCATTAATTTTAGTTGCCATACGCTCGAAAGCATATGATCCGGCTGTTGCAAAAACTTCTTTATAAAAGGCATAACTAAACCCTGCAAAATGCTTCGCTGAGTTGTGAATGATTTCGCTACTTACATCTTCATCTACAAATAGCTTTTCTAGGTAAGACGCTGCCTCATGTATAGAAGGCTCATTATATTTAATCTGCTTGTCAAATCTGCCAGGCCTTAAAAGAACTTGCTGATCTAACAGCTCTGGGTGGTTGGCTGTTGCAATAACAATTGTATTTTCTCTCTCAACAGCTCCATCTAATGCATTCAATATACATGTTAAAGAAACTTTCGTTTGGGAAGGCCCATTAGACGGATAAAATCTATCTAAATCTTCTAGAACAAGTAATCTCACTGGCACAGGCTCATTACTTACTGGTGGCTTATCGACCTCAGGTAGATCATATGGGCCAGGTATCGTATCTCCTAAAAACCATGATGTAAATGCAAGATCAGGAGAGTTATAACTACCAGTAAAATCAAACATTTCAGGCTTTATATTAAGATATTTCGCGAGCGCTTTTATAGTAGTAGTTTTTCCATTTCCGGGTGGGCCGTGAAGCAGATATGATCTGTTATAAGGTATTTGCTTCTGCGCAAACCATCTTTTTGATGAAGTAAAAAACTTAAAATCCTTAGCGAGGCCTTCTGTCACAAGATTCCAATGAACAGCTTCTAAAGCACTTTCATTGTAGGCTGCAGGTGCTATTCGTACATCTTTCATAATTTGATCTAGAACACTCAATGCAGAAAGTTTGATTATATATTTACAAGGTTCTATAGTACTAATCATCTTTAGCCCTGTTGCTTCATTAACAAGTACGGACCATAAAGATGGAAGTGAGTTTTCATGTAAACCAGTTCTTCTAGTTAAGTTATTTTGCGTATAGTCTGTAACATACTCTACGTCTTCGCCTATAAACGCTTCATCAATCTTAAATGCTTTCACTATAGCTTTTTGTGGAATTACGACGAAAATAATCTCTTTTGTTCCAAGAACATCTTCAATATAATTACCCATAGAATGTAAAATTAGTGATCTATCTACTTCACTTTCATATGTACAAACATAATTAATATCTTTAATGTTCGGCTTAACTGGTTTTTTCATTTTACCCTTATTTATTTTTTGTACCGAAGAATAGATTTATTGCAATCAGTACTTGTTGGTCACTCGCTATATATTCTAAAAATTCATCTGATGCCTTCAGCGTTTTAAGATAAACTATCGCATCTTCGTGCCATTTTTCATCTATTATATCTAATATTTCTTTTTCTTTTAAAGAGAGATTAATATTAGCTTGTATAGCTTCATTCACCCTCATTGCTTTTAACGTTTTAAAAGCAATGATTGCACCAATACTAAGTAAAATTATGCATGAAACAAAGAAAAACAATTGTAAATTAAGCATTTGCCTCCTTAAATAGAATTAAATTTTAAATCTATTATGAAACATTTACACTAAAAATCATTTGTTATTTTTAATTCTGTCTCGTATATACCAGCACCCTTTATACGAGCATTAGAGTGCGTTAGCATACATTTTGCATACCCACAATTGCCTAATTTTCTACAATTCCAATTTATAGCTTCTACAAACTTAATTTGCTCTTTATTCATAACTGCTATTGTTTTTTGCATTTTATCAAAACATTCTAATATTTCTGTTGGTTTTGCATCTAAACCCTGAACAGCGCCACATTTTATCATGCGTGAACAATAATCATCTATACTAAATTTTGTGTAATTATATGATGTATCTTGTACATCATAAATTATGATAAAAGCTGGAATCACAAACACAAAAAAAATCATAATAGCTGCGGTTATAAAAGTTTTCATATAAATATAATGTACCTTATCTTGGGCAGGTACATAGTGTACCTGCCCAAGATTAATCTTGTGCTAGCTCGCCGCCCCAATATGCCATATCATATAAATATTCTTTCCATGTCATGGGCATACCAGTACGCCAAATAAAAAGTTTTTCATATGTATTCGGAAGGCTTTTTGGTTTAACTGGCTTCTTTAAAGGAAACATTCCAGATTGTTCTGGTGTTTTGCTTCCTTTTCTTTGATTACAATTAAAACAACTAATTACAATATTAGACCATTTTGTCATTCCACCTTGTGATTTAGGGATGACATGGTCATATGTAATATCTTCTCTTTTGACTGAGACTTGGCAATATTGACATTTTCCTTTATCACGTGCATAAAGGTTTTCTCTTGAAAATTTTATTGCCCTTTTTCTGCGGCCAATATAACGTAAAAAACGAATGACCGATGGCATTGCCCATTCTAACGTTGCAGAACGTACTACCCTGTTTTCATATTCTTCAACAACTTCAACTTTTCCCTTAAGAAAAAGAACCATTGCTTTGCTCCAGGGAATCCTTGCAAGAGGCTCATTTGTTGCATTTAATACAAGTGTTTCATTCATGTTTTATCTCCTGGCCCTAGTTGGGCAAAGCTTATCATACTTAAATATATTATAGGGTATATAAATCAAGTATGTCAGCAATATTAAGCACTCTTACTTAAGTAAGTCTATTATATGGCATTTATTTTTACATATACACATGTATTTAATTAAAAATGAAATTTGTAAAAACAGAAGTCTTACCTGTAGGTATAAAAGGTACGCCTGATCCGACTGGTTCTTTTCATGTTCGAGTACCAGCTTATTTTAATACTATTAACGATAAAGTAGTTGATGAATACTCTATCTCTAAAATAGGGTGGCAAGACTTTGCAGACTCTAATGGAACAATACCAACCATATCAGGTGTAGCTGGAGGTGAGGTTCTACTGACTAATGATGCTTTAGGATCTGCTGCTGGTGGCGTTGATTATACTATACCAGGTGTTAGTACTTTATGGAACTCTTTATCTTCAAGTGTTGATTTAAATGGATCTGGTGTTCAAGCAGGTGATTTTTTAACAATTAGAGCAGATTTTAGCTTTACTCCAAATGTAATACCGGTACAATCGTCACTTTTTTTTAAGTTTTATTCTGATGCTGGAGGAGCAAGAGGCCCTGGCGTCTTTATTTTTGATTTAGAAAATCAATTGCCAGAATTAAATCGTGGCGCAGGATCACCGCAGAGATTTATTACAGACGTTTCATTTTTTGTAGGGCCAGGTGTAGAAAATGGTTCATTTGAAATGATTTATTCTGCATCCACAGGTGGGACAGTCGATGTTGCAGGCTGGTTTATCAAATTATTTAGAACAGAGGCATAAATGGCACAGCAAGGAAAGATACAAATACTAAAAGATGAATCTAACATCTATGTAATAACTTCACATGGTGTACTATCAGGATCAATTAGCGGCTCAATAATTGATCCTATAGGGTCTTCATATACTAAGGCAGAGCCCGTAACAGGCGTTCAGCAAGTCAATGAAGTAGCTGCTATTGGAAATAATAACGGAACAATAAATTTATATAATGCAGGCCGTAATGTGAATATTATGGCTAATATCCCTTATACAGATATAGTCGATAAAGATAACACGCTATTAGGAAATACAGAAGAAGAGACTGTTAACAGAGCAAATGTAATTTTAAGTAACCTTGGCGGTGCGGGAATACCCGTAATTACATCTAATATCAATTTGACTGCGGCACCAAATTCATTCTTTAAATATCAAATTGAAGCAACAAATGAACCCTTCTTATACAATGCAAATAATCTTCCAGATAAACTATTATTCAATCAATTTAGTGGCTTAATTATAGGAACAACAGAATCAAGTGGGACCACAAATTTTAATATCTCATGCGCTAATGGCCGAGGAAGTGCAGTGAGCACTGTAACGCTCACGATTACTTCTTCTTTTGCGAATACTTTAAGTACAGATTTTAATAAAAATGCCGATAATCATTGCAGGTCATCAGGTTCTGTTTCTCATGCATCTAGTCCATGGACAAAATCTTTATGGTATAAAAAAGATAGCATAAGCCAAGAAACACTATTTTTTGCTGGAAGCTCTGATTCTGCAGAAGGGTGGATTTGTGAATTTGGTCCCAACGGAAGAGTATTCATTAGGGGCGGTGACATAGGAAGTAATTCTTACGTTCAGTGGAAAAGTCAAACGGGTTTATGGCAAGCGGATGTATGGAGCCATATCGTTATACTTTATGAATCTAGCGGTAGTGCAACATTAAATGCTGATAATATCACTGTTTATCATGATGATGTTGACGTGACTTCGGCGGGCACTACATCTGAGAAGGGTGGAGGTTATTCTGGTGACTGGGGCGGATCTATATTTGAAAATGTTATTGGGGGTGGGCCCAATGCTACATTTAATTATTTTGATGGGCATATAGATGAACTCTCAATTTGGTCAGCAAATATTCCATCATCATCCGTTGGTATGCTTAGATCTGTTGGTTCACCCGCTGATTTAGATCTACACCCAAATTATAGTTCAAGCTTAGCATCATGGTGGAGAATGGGTGATGGTGACACATTTCCACAAATTACTGACCATTCAACTAGCTCAAATAATTTAATAATGTATAATATGACAGCAGGCGCTTTCACGTCAGACGTTCCTTAGTTACAGTTCAATATAATTGGAGCTATTAAATGAAGTAATATATTCACCTGGATAACCACGAGGGTTACAGATAACTCTTGTTGAATGAAACCCCTCATCAATTAATGAATCATCACATGGAATTTGATAGTCGAAATAATGGTGTGTATGACCATGCACCCATAATGAGGGACCCAAAACCCTTATCTCACTTTCTAAGTCAGTACAAAAAAATTGATTTAACGCACTATTATTATACATAGCATGTATACTTTTATTTGACGGCAAATGATGCGTTATAGCAATATCACCAGGTTTAATATTAGAAAATAAAAAATCTTTAGCTATCCTATTTTCTTCATAAACCCATGTGCCAAATTTATCTATCACATTAAAATCATTCATAAGAGATTCATAAATTTGGCTTAACGGATCATGCTCAAACCACAAAGTAGTCCCTAAAAATCTCTTACCGCTTATTTCTACAATATCATTGTTAAGCCAGATTAGGTTTGAATTTTCTTTACATGCTTGATTTGAAAGTTCATAAATTCTTTCTTTTGAAGAGTAATAATATTCATGATTTCCATGAACCCATAAAATCTTAGAGTCAAGAAATCTTTTACAAATCAAATGCATATTTTCAAGCATAAAGCGTGAAGTACATATATCTCCTGCCAAAATTAATACGTCAACACCAGTTGGGTCTAATGAATTTAGAAAAGACTTTGTTTCATTAACTGTGCCAAATTCTAAATGCAAATCTGACATGATTTGTACTTTCACTTTTTGCCTTCCTTCAGTTTTTCTATTTTTTTATCTTTAGCTTGTTTTTTTACAAGAGACTCAAGCTTAAGTGCTGCAGACTTATTTTCTACCTGAACGAATTCAAGAATCTTGACTGGGCCCCTTCCCCGTGTATATTTTGCTCCTTTACCAGAATTATGTTCTTTTACACGCCGATCAAGATCAGTAGTTATTCCCGTATAAAAAGTATCATCAAAACATTTTAATATATAAACATACCACATCTATTAATATATTACGCTTTTTCTATAGTAATTTCAAGAGGAAATTCACTTGTTTTTGCATATGACATACCTCGAGCTTGCTTAGTTTCAGCAATTTCTTTTGTATAAGTTCCTACAATCGCTTTGCCCTTTTCATGTATTTGCATTGTTATTTTAGCTGCAGCCTCAGATGTTTTATGAAATTCTTTTAATAAAAGTGCAGAAACAAATTCCATTGTTGTATAGTCATCATTATGTATAACAACATTATATAAAGAAGGTTCTTCAAATTTAGAACCTAAATCTTCTTTATTTTTAATACCCACATTAGAGTCAGTCATTTTTCTCTCTTTACTTTATATAAATTGCTATGATAATTTTGTGAAAAGAGCTTCATTATCATTGCAGTAATTTTTTAATTTAGTTAACCACGCTCGTGATTTTATCTTAAACATTTTTGGGGGTTTTTTATGCTGGGGTACTTTACCTACGATACCTTCAAAGGTCATACCCTCAAGTGTACTATGTTTTACGCTTTCAATAAACTCATTGCCTACTTTCCCTACATGAAGAAGTTTAGGAGTACATAAATGTCCAAAAGTATCAAGAAAATTTTTAGGATTTAAAATGCCTTTTTTGTGGTATGAGACATCAATAAGTACTAGTTTGTGCTTTTCATATTCATGATTACCAGCAAATGAATTCTCTCCAAAAAATTCAAAAAAGCATACAGCTTTTTCACAATTTGCTTTTAAAATTTTTTGTAATTCACTTTCGAATGTTTCGTTGAAAAGGGAAACAGTCTCGCCTAAAGGTTCTTCTTTTGGATCTAATAACCTAGTTCTAGTGCCAAATTTACAAAACCCATTTTTTTTCGTCCACTCAACTCGTATATTAGAGCCATCCAGCTTATCAAAGATATATGTATTTGAGTCCTTGATAATATCAAACTGTATACTTGGGTATGATTTCATATTACTCTCTATATAACTTATTGCCCTTCTTAAAAAGAGCATCAAGATGATCCCACATTAAATAAGCTGCTGCACTTTCACCACTACAACGGCCCATAAGAGAAGATTGGAATTCTTTATTTAAAGTTTTATATCTTAAAAAGAATTTGCCTGGCTTACGTCCCAATCGATCATGTGATATACACTGCTCAATATTAGCAATTCTATCAGCTAATTTAAGTTTAATGGCACCTGGTGTATTTCGTATTTTTTCATACGTCATAAGCATTCTTATGTTTTTAGGCTCAGGACCCTTTAAATTTGTTACGGCGTGAACAAGCTTAAAAGTTTTATTGCCAAAATGTTCAATCAATTCATCGCCTGTTGTATTTGTATCTTCAAGTACATCATGTAACCATGCTGCATTTATAAGTTCTTGATCTAAATCTTCCCATTCAATGTATCTCTTTAAAACACCTACAACATCAAATAAGTGTGTATGATATGGCTTCCTGCCATATTTTTGATTACCATGTTTTTCTATAGCAAAATTTGTAGCTTCACAAATTAAATTAACCATGTTTTATTATAAAATATTATTTTTCATTAAACACTAATTAATATTTTCTATTTTCTGTATGGTGATCAACTGGTTTGTATACTTTATTATCTAAAATTAGCTTCACACTATCATAATTAACGGGAGAAAAATTATGACAATCTACGCCTACATCAAGACGTCTGGCATGTTCATTAGCAATAGAAGATAAACTTCCGTGACAATGTCCATGCAAATTCCACGTTCCCCTATGGCATCCATTCCATGTCAAAAAAGGATAGTGTGACAATACAATCTTTTTATTATCTACTTTAAGCTCAAAATAATCTTTAACCCAAATAAATCTATCTATGCATTTATGATAACAATTTTCTTTATCATGATTCCCTCTGATAAAATATATTTGGCCCTTAAGTCTATCAACCACTTGCTTAGTTTTGTCGGGACCGAGAAATGAAAGATCACCTAAGTGATAAACTCTATCTCCTCGCTTAACAACATTATTCCAGTTTTCAACCATTTTTTCTAACATCTCATCCGCACTAGAAAAAGGTCTTGAGCAATACTTAATGATATTTTTATGCCCATAATGGGTATCTGCAGTAAACCATATATCATTCATATTATATCTCTTTGTAGCACCCTCGTAGGGACTCGAACCCTAATTACAAGTTTAGGAAACTTGCGTCCTGTCCAGTTAAACGACGAAGGCTTAATAAATTAAAAAATATTTTAAATCTTCATAAAAAAATATGCACTTAAGCTGTTCATGAGAATCGAACTCATATCATCTGATTACGAAACAGATATAATTGCCATTATACTAGAACAGCACATTAATGTGCTTCTGGGAATCTTTTTCTAGCATAAGATTCCCAAGCATCTTTTATTTTTTGTATAGCAGAAGTAGCATCCTGCTCAGATACACCAAGTTCAATAGACCATGCATAAACTTGTCTTTCGATATATTTGTACATTAATTCATAAAATGATACTTTCTTCATTTTTGCTTTTTTATAAAGTCCTACAACAAATGCTTCAACTTCTAGTGGTTCAAGAAAATACTGCAAAATATCATCTATATTATTTTTAGTATAAGGATAATCAGCAGTGCTAATATCTTGGTTTGTGTGCTCAATTTCATGCCTAATAGTCATCTTTAAATTAGACAAAAGGCTTGGGAAAACTTTCTTAGCAAGATTAAAGTTTTCCCAAGCCTTGTTTACTTCTATCGTTATTAATATCTCTTCACCATAATTTCTCTTACTATATGAACCTTGCACGACAGGCTCCAATGATTTTATGCTTTCATCAAAAATAATTCCTACTCTTATGCCTTTAAGATTTGGTAATTTTTCGTACTTTGTGTCGATCTTAAACTGAAACGAATCAAAGTACCCTCCTAACTGCTTGCCTTGAGCGATAAGCTTTCTCATTATTTTTCTAGATATATCCGTTGTTTCTCTTTCAAGATTACCTTCTAATATCAAAGATACAAACTCATTTATTAAAAGCATAATATTATATAGCACTCCCCGAGGGATTTGAACCCACATGTTTCCAATTACCCTTTCTATCGCTTAGAAGGCGAAGGGGATACGGGAGCTAATTTATTTCTTACTAACCATTCGTATTATTTCTTTATAAAAGAAATTCTTAACTATTCTTGCTCTTCTAGGATTTAAATCATCAAGAAATGATAAAAAGATATCATAAGCTTCACTGTATTTAATAACATTAAATAACTGCCTTTTCTTAAGTGCAACGCGTATTTTATCTACGCCAACTTCATTAATTACATCATTCGCAAATGCAGTTAACTCTAATTTATCGTCTATATAAGAATATCTTGTTGGACCGAATGCATTCCCTGGCCATGTTTTTTCATTATAGCGTATATTTTGTTTCGCATGTGTAATTTCATGTGTAATATTTATCGATACTTCTTTACAAAAAATATCCCATTCTCTCTTATAAACAAGGGCTTCAAAAAATGATTTAATGCCAACAAAAACTATTATACCACGCTCAGCACTATATTGAGCTAAGCTATCACCTGAATTGGAATCTTCTTCAAAGAATACAAATTTAACGTTCAAATCAGGCTCTATAGCTCTTTTTACTGCGTTACTTAACACTTTAGAGCAGTATTGCTTCCATGCTCCTGACGTGCGAGTCTCAACTCTAGCTTGATTAGAAAAATCATAAACATATTTTGCCAAGTGACTTCTTAATGGGTGAATAAACCCTTCAATATCACCTGAGTTAGTGTATTCTATCTTTTCTACCAAAAACTTCAATTGCGAAAATGTTATTTGCACAATATTAAATATGGCAGATTGTAGACTCGAACTACATTTCGTGCCTTATGAGAGCACTGAGATAGCCTGTACCTCCCAACTGCCTTGTTTTGACGGAAGCGGAGGGACTCGAACCCCCAAACCTTTTACGGCCGCTAGTTTTCAAGACTAGTGCTTCATCCAGCCAGCCTCGCTTCCAAACTTGTTCCTATGTGAACACCTGATTAATTATTTTTTATGATGATAAACCATATTACATTTGATCTTTATTCACCTATGCGTTCTCCTGTAAACTCTTATGCATGTTAAGTTATATTAATAGGATTAATTTATTAAATCTGCTTACAATCTAGTAAACCAAATCCACATGGTAATTCAACTATTTTTTCACCAGGTCTATAAAAAAAAGCAACTTTTTTATTTTTTCCTATGCATATATGTGTGAAGCTACCCATTAAATTTGTGTCAATCTTAATGTAAGAATGAAGTGCTACAAGCGGATGTATAAGGTATAGATTTCCTATAATAATATCATCCAGAGTATTTTCTTTTTCATATCTGGCAATAATTTTTTTTAATTGCTCATTAAGCTCCACTTATGTACTCCTGATCATATTTTAGACAAGTCTATGTTTACATAAAAGTAACATCAATTAATAGCGGAAGGGGGATTCGAACCCCCATCAAGTGGCTTATGAGACCACTGCTGGCGTTATAATAACATCCACTCCAGTCCATTCCGCAAGATTATATCTTATAGCTTAGAATCTTCATGTATAGCGCCAGATCTCAGCGCCTTATAAAAACCCCTAATGCTAATTTCATCGTTTAACTTGCATAACACTTCATGCTCAGACTTAATTAAACGCAAGATCTCTTTTTCCTTTATACCAATAAGGCCAAGTTTCATTGTAAGAGATTTTATATAAGAATGAATTGCTCCAATTTCACGTAAAATTTCTCTGTCAGTTAAATTTTTCACTTCTCATCCTAATGCCCCTATGGAGAATCGAACTCCAGTTACTGGGGTGAAAACCCAGCGTTTTAACCACTAAACTATAGGGGCGAAAGTCGGCGGAGGGAATTGAACCCCCACCTGCTGGGTTGCAACCAGCTGATTTAATCATTTATCTACACCGACATATTAATCTGCAACAACTTCTTTTGCTCCACAAGCACATGTTACATTTACATTGTATCTTTCCTTAAGCTTGGAAATATTAAATGGCTTATTATTTCTTACTTGAATATCTTTCATTCTAGCTACCCAGGACTCTATTGCACTTTCTGATGGGCCTTCTGATTGATATGAACACCCACGTTCGCACCATTGCCTTCCGCAAGAAAGACAAATAACTTCAAAACAGTGATTGGACATTAAAACCCTCCGTGACTAATAAATGGATTATGAATCATTTTATCAAAAATCTGCTTTAAGCATATTTCACATATATCAAATTTGTAAACTGACATATCACCAAGTTTTGAAGCAAAACCTCCTTCAACATAGGCACCTATTAAACCCTCATAATTCATACCCTGACTATCTAGACAAGATTCTCCACACATATTACAAATAACATCAGCTATAACTGTACTCGTGACAGTCTCAGTTTTATTTTCAACTTTCTTCATGAAACGTACCCTGAGGGACTCGAACCCTCCTTCAGTGGTTAACAGCCACTCGCTTTCCCATGATAGCTACGGGTACATATACAGCCCTATGGAGAATCGAACTCCAGTTCCTAGATTGAGAATCTAATGTTCTAACCACTAAACTATAGGGCTTCTTATATAAAATTATAAATTATTTATATTCTTTATACACTATAAAAGTCCCTGAAGGATTCGAACCTTCGTTCGGTGGTTCAAAGCCACCTGTTCTGCCGTTAAACTAAGGGACCATATTATTTGAAATTCATTTTGTATCGTTCTTCTGCTTCTTCTTTAGAAATCCCGTCAACATCCATCCATGTCTTTTTTATATTACATGCAAGCTTTTCTTTCCAGTTGGGGTCTTCTTTATCCCATACCTGAGCATATTTTTTTAACATTTTATAGTTTTTTCTACCAGCGGCATTAAATTTTTCTTGCCATGTAGATTCTTTAATCAGAGATTTTAATTGCTTAAAAGATAACCTCATATTGCCCCTAAAGGACTCGAACCTTTATTAGACGGATCAGAACCGCATGTCCTACCAATTGAACGAAAGAGCATTATAAATTTATATATGGACCGAAGGGGACTCGAACCCCTCTGATATCCTGATTGCAAAACAGGTGGCCACCCCTGGCAGCCCCTCAGCCCGATGTATTAGTCTTCTTTTTTCATAGATCTACCAAAATAGGCAAGAAGGGATTCGAACCCCCATTTTTTGGATGTAACCCAAATGCTCTAGCCATTGAACTACTCGCCCTTTTTAAGATAATTAATTCTCATTAAATCAGCTTCTTTTGAGGATGTAAAATCTTCATCACCATAATCTGCTTCTGGCCTTATCGCCATTCTTACATTTTCACATGTTCTATTCTCTTGAAAATAGAGCTTTAAACCTACAGTATCAATAAACGAAGGATTTTCTTTTTTCATTCTATCTCCCAAAGTGAAAGACGGGATTCGAACCCGCAACATCTTGATTGGCAACCAAGTACTCTACCAACTGAGTTACTTTCACATTCATAATATCGGATCACTAAAAAACATTGCATTTAACTCTTCAAGTGAATAAGTGCCTGACTCTGTCAATCTATTCGTAAGAGCAAATATTTCATTATTCGTTTGTTGTGAGCACACTATTTTACCATCATAATTTTTTCCTGCTCTGGACGTCTTACGCCATGAATCTGGTAATAATTTTAAATCATTTATAGCTTTTTGTACAAAGGGTTTTAAAATTTTTGAATTTAAATACCTGGGAAGCTCTTTCTCTAATGTTGGCAAGTATTCAAATACTGCTTCTTCGTATCTGTTTACAATACCACTTGCATTTATATCAATTGCTTTCATATAAAAAGCTCTAAATGATACAGAAAAATTCTTCATTTTTTTAAGAAGAACAACATCTTGATCTGTATTAAGAGTCTCTAATATAAATCTTAAATTTTTGAATGAGATTCTCACCTTTCCTTTTTATAGTTATTATTATAATATAATTTTATTTCAAATACACTAATTTTTACATTCCCGGAAGGACTCGAACCCTCATTATATCTTTCGCAAAGATATGTCTTATCCATTGGACCACGAGAATAAAATTTACCCTTGTTTTACCATTCTAATCTCCTAAACACCCTTAGAGGGACTCGAACCCCCACTTTGTGGTTCGAAGCCACATGTTCTATCCATTATACTATAAGGGCTAAAATTTAACTTCTTTTATTAAGTAAGTCATATAAATCATCTTCGCTATTTTCAACAGGATCTCTGTATAAGACAGAATCTAGTGCATCATACTGATAAGGATCTGGCGCAGGTTCCTCGTCTGGTACCAAGTCGAGCTCAAAAGGTAATTCATCATTATTATCTAAGTCATCTTCCATCTCTCCATCAAGATTTTCTTTGATAAGCTTTCTTAAATGTGCAACACGAATTTTCATAATATTATATATCTTCTTATTGCGAAAAGAATAAAACAAGACCAGAGAGACTTGAACTCCCACCAATGAATTTGGAATTCATGATGCTACCAATTACACCATGGTCTTAACTTTATGCTCTTGAAAGGATTCGAACCTTCAACACCTTATTTTTGAAACAAGTGACTCTACCAATTGGCCTACAAAAGCATATGCCCCAAAGAGGATTTGAACCTCCACGCCCGAAAGCACTAGTTTCTAAAACTAGCGTGTCTACCAATTCCACCATCGGGGCATCGTGCGAAAATACATTTGTATTTTCGCACTTAGTATCTAAGTATTAAGCAACGTATTAATAAGCTTCTCTTTTGTAAGAGAGGCCATAGAAAGATCAACATCAGCTTTAGAAGGTGATGTAACTATATTTGCACCTACTTCTTGAAAAAGAGTTCTTACATCAAGCAAAGACTTAAGATAAGAATCATAATAAGAGATTGTCATTCTACTTTTATCATTAAGATATGATGTAGAAGTATTTCCTGAAGCATGTTCAAACAGATAAAATCTTTTTATACCGTCTTCAATTTTAAGAATGCCTATGTCTTTTTGCGTTTTCTTACTTGTAATCGTACTATCTGCATAAAATAGCATATTATTTTTAGAAATCATGCTATTAAATTTCATAGTATTATATTCATTTTCTGCCGTAACAAACACAGTATAAGGAACAACTGATTCACTTGGCCCAGCTGCGTAATATGCATTATAATAATTCAAAGACAAAATATAGACTCCATCACGAGCATTATCTCTAATTAAATGAGCCTCAGTTGCTCCATTTGGAGCTGCTGTTATATCACCTGAGAACAGTGAATCTGTATTTCTATAAGAGCTATCCCACCCTGTTTTTCCGTCAACAGAAATAAGAGACAAATCTAAATCAACAGATTGTTCATTATCCTTCCATGAAACCCCTAATGCAAATGACTTATTCGTCTTAAATGAAGAACCAAAAGGAACATCTCCTACAAACATCTTTCCAGATGTTGGAACAGTAAGATTAGAATCAAGATAAACATTTTTCCCATTTAAGTGAGAAATGCTATCGTAGATGCTATCTTTAACAATAGCAAGTGCTTCTTTTGTATCAATTGCAGGTTTAGCCCCTCTTACAAAAGACTTTCCTGTACGAATAGTATAAAGAACGTTTTCATGCTCAGAACCATAAAAACTTAAAGCTTGCGCTAGTTTTAGTTTTCTAAAAATAGTTGCACTCTTTAAAGCATTTTTTAATCTATAGGAGCTAAATGTCCCATTACGCAAATGCTTAGTCACGGATGTCATATAATCTTCTTGCTGTGGTTTATGAAACTTAACGGCAAGCTTTCTTATTTTATTTACTGTGCGACTTGAGCTTTCATTTTTAAATGCCAGAAAAATAGGCTTATACCTAAGAAATACCTCAGCTAATCTATCTAAGCCATATGATTTTTCATATGCACTAAATACATTTTGCCTATAAGACAATGAATTCTTAATGTTAAAGATAGTAGCTGCATTCTTAATTAGAAGTGTGTCTCCCGTTGTTTTATATAATTGTAATCTTAAATATTCTACAGGGCATTCAGGAATAACATTTAATTCATCATAAAGCCTTGTCTTTACTTCTCGATTAGAGCAAGAACTAACATTAACAGTAAGCTTCTGCTCCTTAATAACAAGAATAACATTAGAAATGTCATCTTCAGATAAAGCTATTCCACTTGATAACAACTTATTTAACCTAGATGACATTTCACTCTTTGTGATACCATTGATAACAAAAAATGTAATTCCTTTATTCTTTTCTTTAGAAAGCTGCTCACAAGGAATATACACTGTCTCATTAGAGTATAAACTCATTTCTTGCAATCCATACGTAGAAAAATAATGCAATACTTGCTCAGCAACAAGCTGATCTTGGGATGCATCTCTTACCTTTTTCCATGACTTATGGAATGCCATATTTAATTCATCATATGATGGGACAAGATCTTTTAAAAGAAGCTTAAGCTCACTCTTAGAAAATGTACGCTTAACAGATTTTTCAATTAAAATACCATCAGAAATATACTTTTCTGAGTATTTTTTTGTACGTTTTTTAACTGGAAGAGCTTTAAAAAGCTTGATATATTGTTTCATATTTTTTTCCTAAAAGGCGGAGAGTATTTTTATCCAAATATATTTTTAAAGGAACTCTCTATGCCAAGAATGTAAACGAATGATAAGTTATTATGTTTTTAATTTAAAGGAATCATTTTTGTCTAACTGGAAATAAAAGGCGTAAAGTACTATACAATTATAAAGATGTTCTAAAGGAACTTTATATGCCTAAAATTAGAGCGAGCAGTATTTTATAGTCAAAATATATTTTTAAAGGAACTACTTATGCTCTGTTGATTTTATTATATTCAACAATATTCAATTTGAACACTAAATCAGTAAATATTTTTAATTTGATGTTCTGTTGGATTTGGACATGTTAGCTGCGGTGACATTATATTCTCATTTGAATGATCAAACCCAAGAATATGCCCAAGCTCGTGTGTCATAAGATCATCCATATTAGATTTAGCATCTGGATGAATAATTATCTCTCCGCCAATTGATTCACAATTTTCGTTAATTGCAAATAACCCATAACCTTCTGCATCTTGCAAAATATCAAAATCTAATCCCGATTTTGCAAAATGTATAAAAATTAAAGCCCTAGATTCTTTATCCCAACGTGAGTTTTTCCATCTTTTTTTTGCAACATTGACTGAACTCGTTAATTCTTTATCATCTACAATTAAAGAATAAGCTGGTATTTTTATGACTTGTCCTTTTTTGCACTTATATTTTAATGTCGTCTCGCTGCTTCCTTTTAAGTTACAGGGAGAGCATGCAAAAAAAATAGACATAAACAATGGAAAAACCTTTTTCATACCTAATTCTTCCATTCAGATGGAAGATAGTCTTGAAAGTTAGTTAAACCATACTGAAGTGCTTCACGAATCTTTTCGCCAATCGCACTGTCTGAAAGATTATCTGGAGGGTATAAGCCATCATAAAACACATCAGATATTGTAATGCAGGCTCCTCCCTTATCATCACGATCAATTTCAATATCAACCACTGTTGGCAATTTTATCGTATACATATAGCGTACCTGGGACTCGAACCCAGCACTCGGACCTTATCAGGATCCGCGGAGCAACCCGCCACACCGTACGCCAAATTGGCAGTTTAACCCTACAACTGCCAAGGACACCCTATTAGGGAGATACACACTTTATAACTAAGTGGAATCTATTCCCAAGTAACGCTTGTTATCTCTTCTGTTTTCTCAACAGAAAAAGGTTGTATAACACAACGATTTTCTGTACAAACTTTTACATGTATATATTTTTCTTTGATAATTTCGTCTCTTTGAGAATTTGAATATTTCAAAGCTGTTGCAAGAGATATAAATAAAGAAAATATTGCTATTGCTTTGATTAGCCTAATCCACTCCTTTTTTGAAAGGAGATTATTTTCTTTAGTAAAGCTCATAAATAAATTATAATTTATATAAAAACTATTTACACTTATTTAAGACTCACTAATCACAACATCAAAATTAATCTTAAACCAAATTTTCCATTCATGTTCGCATGATTCACAACAAATAGCTTCATATGTTTCTTTCTCAAAAGAAGGGTAATATAAAGAGTCGGTTTCAGACATGTCTAAAATTGCAGGATTATCACACTCAGGGCATGAAGACTTAATTTTATATGGGATTGAAAATCTTTTAATTTCATTATGTTGTTCCCAATCATCTACTTTCAATAGTTTATTCATAAAATCTGGGCAGAGGGATTCGAACCCCCATGATGCCTTCGTTCCAAACGAAGTGACTTACCAAATTAGTCCACGCCCAGTTAGTTGATCTGATATGGTTCTCCTTGAGAGAACTTTTTTATCTGCGAAGCTTTTTTCAAAGAAGATTTATGCTTTTTAAATGCCTTTTCAATGTTATTGGCATGATATATAGAAAGCCTGTATACATACCTTAATTCAGCTTTAGGCCACTTAATAGCATAATAAATAAATGTACCATCGTCTAAATGAGACATTCTTTCTATATCAACATTCATCTTTATATCTTCTAAAATTATTTTAATAAATGAGTTAATAATTTGCACATATTTAATTATGTACGTAATTCAAATTAATTGGTTGGTGTCCCACAGTTCGCGAGCACTGCAGTTTGACCCTACAACTTTCCTTCGTAAAATGTCCAGGCGTTTATAGTGAGCACCAATCTGGATGAAGGGATTCGAACCCCCATGATGCCTTCGCTCCAAACGAAGTGACTTACCAAATTAGTCCACATCCAGTAATTCTTCTACTACAATTCTATCTTTTAGTAGAGAAATTTTCAAACGCACTCCCCCGGATTTGAACCGAGACATTCTGGGCTTCACTCAGACATGCTACCGTTAACATTAGGTGTGCTTATCCTTTCTTTTTGAGCTTTTCTTAAAGCATCATACATCTTTTCTCTTACAACGTTTTTTTCTTTATTTCTTCCTGCATTAGCGCCTTTGTAATAAGGCGCTTGTGCATGACAATTAGGACAAATTATTCTAAGATTTATCTTTTTATTATTACATGAGTTACCATCTATATGATCAATCTCTAAAGGGATTTGCTTTCCCATCCATTTAAAGTTTCTACATACCCAACAGTAATGCCCATATTCTTTGATCAACCACCTTTTTCTTGATGCATCTCTTTGAAGAGATTCAAACTTTTTATTATGTATCCTACAATGACTAGCATAAACATGCCTGTTTTTAAAAACTTTATTACACTTTTTACATGTATAATCTATTTTCTCTTTTTTTAAATTTTTTCTTAAACTATTTGCATGTGAAATATTCACATATTTTTTATATCTTCCATTTTCTATTTGAGACTTTGTTAATGACTCTTTAATCTCGATACCACATCCACACTTACATTTTTGTACATGAATAAATCTTTCTTTCTTTAAAGAAGTCGAAATTTTCTTATACTTTTCTTTGAAGGTAGGATTTTTGCTACAATTTCCTACATGGGATGAGAATTTTATTCCTAATAAAGGAAGATCTTTTTTACACCACTTACAATAAGTCACATATATATGATATGATATATCTGAAACATGTAAAATGGGACCAGAGGGAATCGAACCCCCGTTCTTCGGGTTAAAAGCCCGCTGCAAAATCCAACTTTTGCTATGATCCCGTTATGCCCCCAGCAGGACTCAAACCTGCAATCTTCCGGTTAAGAGCCGGCTGCTTTAATCAATTTAGCTATGGAGGCAAAAAGCTATTCAGCTTCTTGTTTTTTTGAAACAAGCCTTATACCAAAGGCAGGTCCCTTTTTAAGGAAAGTCCATGTACCAATAATAGGTTTAGATACATCTATTCCATTTTTAATGAGACTAAGAAACTCTGTTGGAAACATTATGTACCTGTATATATCGTCTGTAAATCTATATTTAGATTGATATAAATCATCAAACGTTAGCTCACCATACCACTCATAGTTGTCTTTCTCTATGTATGATCTGTTTCTATATTGTGTCTCACAATGATTCCCATTTTCATCAAAGAGAATCTTATATTTTGTTGGCATATGGAGCAGGAAGGAATCGAACCTACAAGGTGTTTTAATACAGCTGGTTTACAGCCAGCGGGGCCCACCACCTGCCCAACTACTCCAAAGTTTTTTATTCTATTGTCACAGATTTTAAGTTATACACTTAAAAGCAGGTAGGGGGATTCGAACCCCCACGTACAGATTGGAAATCTGTCATGCTAAACCATTGACATTACACCCGCATTTTATCATCTTTTATTTTTGATGATGTTGTTATTTAATATGAATCAATTATAATTCATAATATTTCTATTTACAAAATGTTTTATTATTCTGCAACGGAAGGTAGGAGACTCGAACTCCTATAAGTTTAAAACTTAACTACGGGTTAGCAACCCGGTGCCTTACCAATTCAGCCAACCTTCCAAAGCCCCACCAATGGGATTTGAACCCATGTTCTTCCGCGTGACAGGCGGATATCCACTCCAGACTGGACCGTGGTGGGAAAGGGTGCATGACGGAACTTGAATCCGCTAGGACTAACTTCACAGGCTAGTTGCTCGGGCCACTTTGCATTCATGCACCACACCTTCGAGAAGCCTACAAAGGGATTCGAACCCTTACTAAATGATTACAAAACATTCGTGCTAATTCCGTTAAACACTATGCAGGCATTAAACCACTTATTACGCAATAATAAGATTCGAACTTATTTGAACAACCATCTTTGATTGCTTCGTGGTTAATATTTATTCAATTGTCAAACAACTTCACTTGCCGCCTCTTGGCAGCTAAAAGCTGTTTGAGAGGCGGGAAAGTTTAGATAATAGTATCTCCATGAATGCCAGAAAACTTTTTATTCGGTTTACTATAATTCACGTTAAAGAGTTTTAGATTGCACCAGTCTTGTCGGATAATATCGCTATTTCTCCTATGTTGTAGGTTAATCATCATTCCTTGGTTAATATATAATCATTAATTTAAATAATGTACACAAAAAATATTTTTTATTACTTTACTGGGATGCCGCTAACTTCTTTAGGCAGCCCAACTCTCTTTCGAAACTTTTTAATTTTTCTAAGAGCAATACCTTTTTTAAGCCTTGAAAGTCTATCAATAAAAAGCTTTCCATCTAAATGATCAATTTCATGTTGAATGCAACATGCTAGTAAGCCAGCTGCAAAAATAGTAATTGGCTCACCATTTTCGTCTAATGCATCAACTTCAACATAATTTGGTCTAGAAACTTCTTCTTCATATAATGGAACTGATAGACAGCCCTCTTTCCACTTTGAAAATTCTAGAGATGCTCTAGAAATTTGTGGATTTATTAATGCAAATTTGCCATGTGTTGTTGCATTTACATCATTAAAAGCTTCAAGCTCTGGTACATCAAGAACAATAATTCTATTATGAACACCAACTTGAGGTGCTGCGAGTCCGATACCTGCATGATCTGCCATAATAGTAAACATTTTTTTAATTAATGCCTTTTCATAGTCACCAACTACTAAAACAGGCTTAGATTTAATGTTCAGCTTAGGATTAGGTGCAACAAGCAAAGTTAAGTCTAGTTGAGTCTCGTCTTGCTTATCTTGTGTTGCCGTTTGATTCATCATGAATCTATTATATTCATTGAATTTTACATATACAATATTAATTTAATTAATATTTTCTTCATCAAACATAACATATTCTTCACCTTCGTCTTCTACAAGTGATGTTAAGTACATCGAAGGTTCTTCATCTTCAAGCATAGTATCGACAGGATGAGGACCACTTATAGTATCTCCTAATGCATTCATCGTAACATGCCTACCAAGACTAAAAAACGATCCCATATTAAATGTTTCTGTTATAAACTTTTTTAATATTTGCTGCTCTTTGTTTCTCATACATCAAACCTATTATGCCAAGTATCTGTTGAATCTTCTATATCTTCTATGAGATCAAAAATGCTCTCTTGAAGTTGTTCAAGTGAATCAGCACCCCTCACAAGCTCACGTATCTCTTCTATCAGCCCTAAAAGCTCAAATTGTGTCATTTCGTTTATTTCTTCTGCTCTTGACATTTGTCCCTAAAGTTATTTATTTGATAAATCTCATACCTTCCATTTTTGCATTAAAAAATTTAATCTTTTTTAAAATTGCAAAAATATAATGTTTTGACCACCATTTATCTGCCGTTAGAAGCAACGTCCCTATTTTACCAGCTTCTGGGGACGTTGCTATTTTTCTTTTAAATTTATTTTTATGGTGTCTTTTTGATATACACTTGGAATTTTTTCTCATAAACTTTTACCTATCTTAGAAAGAATTGTAGTAAATTTTCTAGAAGCAAATTTTGTTTTTATGCCATACACACTTGACCATGTAGTGATTCGATAATAATCATGTGTAATATAATTACTATTAAGAATAATAAGTATTACTCTTTTTTGAGCCACAATATCCAATATACAATCACCAACATGAAAATACACTTTCATGCTATATAATAACATATCAATAATTTATTTTACACAAGATTTATTTTCTTCATTGTATCAACATACTAATATGCAAAATTTAAAATGTTTAATATTTAGTGTATTCTTAAATCTAAGATATTAGATTGATATAATCTTATGAAAGATATAAAAAGTTTATTTGACGAAGAACTAAATATAGGAGATATTGTAAAAGATGAAGGCTGGATATTAAATTCAATAGACCATCTTTCATCACAAGAAACTCCAAAATATGGTATCTTTCTAGATAAAGAGATAATCTCAGGTATAGGACATTTTATTGTGGCAAAAATTTATACAACATTAGGGCTTACAATTGTAACATGTTCTTATAAAAATAAAACATATGACAGCTAAAAAAGTTTTTTATAACGATTTAAAGTTGGGTGATATACTTGAATATCCAGATATCGATGGAAAAACAAAATTTGGTATTTTTTTAAAGCGCAAAAAAGGTAGCTCAGGAAATGTATCAACGGTATATATGCACAGAACAATAATTTTATTTACAGAAGGAAAATTCTTTAAAAAAGATTTTTCAGGATATGCAAAATATTTGAATTTATCTTCAAATTTTGCGCTCGGAGCGCAAAGCGCGATGGGATCGAATATTGAACCTACTGTACCATCAACATCATCGCAAACCTCACTATATTACACTACTTCTATAGAAGTTAAGATACTATCAAGTACACGTATAAAGTAATGTATACAAAACATTTTACACATCCTGAAGCGAAAATTGGAGATTTGGTCTTTCATTATGAAAGCTATGGCAGGCAAAATGACGCTGAAAAGGTATATACAATACTACTAAATAAAGAAGGCAAACATGTGGCACATAATTATGCAGAATATATTCTACACGATGGTATTCACGTATACAGAGTAGTCGGTCATGATCTTGCTTATACTTATGCTTAACAGCTCCAAATAAGCATGTATGCATGTACACACATCATCACCTATTTAAGTTACATACATTTTATATATGACACATTATCTAAAATTATAATGATGCCTGCTAGCACCTGCTCAATATATCTTAATATAAATGTGCATAAGTTATATTGTCTTAAATAATATTAACCTTAATGAAGGTTGCAGAGAGCTCTAAATATATTCTTGATGAAAATCTTAAAGTTGGAGACCTTGTAGAATTTATCATAACTCCATCAGGGTTTGTTTGCTCCCGCTCTTCAGCTAAAGCAAAATATAAACTTTTAGATGCTACACTATGCACTGGAATATTTCTTCATTGTAAAACATCTTATGGAAGAAAAACCTTTACACTCTTCTGGGAGGGAGAGGTTTGCACGTTGACGCGCCGTGAATCAGAAATGTCATTAACATAAAGGTTGAAATTATGGTGAAACAATCTCAGTTGTTAGAATATACATGTGCAAAAGTTTTATAAACTAAATTATAACAATTGATATTGGCGGAAGGGGTTATTATAACATGAGAAAGTCTGTAGTTAAATATGGGATAGATGAACCATATAACATATATGAGGTTCAGGAAAAAGTTTTAGAAATTAATAATTCATTTGCATTAGGAACACTAGTTACAGTCTTGAATGAATTTATTGAAAATGACTCTATAAACTTACCATATATTTTTATCAAAGCAAAGTCTAATAACAATAAAAATATTAAAATAGACGTTATTTCTTTTAGAGGAAATCATAAACAAATATTCTTTTTTAATATGATAATTAAAGAGCTATAGATAAAGAACTTATGAAAAAGTTAAATATGAGGTGTGAAGAATATTATTCTCATGATGGCAGGTTTAAGCATGACTATGCAATAAAACAAATAAATGATACATTCAAAATAGGCGATATCATTAGAATAAAAGACTCTCAGCTCAAATATGCATATTCTATAGGAATATTTCTTTGTATAAGTAGCAATAAACACTTTATAAACATTTTATATAAAAATGATGTACTCCCTATAAGTTTTATGAATAAAATTTTACTTAATGAGATTTAATATGAGTGCACAAGAATTTAGTTATGAACAAAGTTCATCGATTTCAGATAGGGTAAGAGCTTTAGAAGCTGTTAGCAAAATTTTTAAAGCAGGTGATCTGATAGAGGTGGAGTACACGGATTACGAGAGATGTAAGGTTGAGCCCTACATATACTTGGGAACAAAATTTTTGAGAATGACACATGATACATATGCCTATTGTGATGTCATAGTCTATTGCGATTCAGGCATTGGACATATTACTTTATATACATTTCCGCTGATAATTAGAAAGCTCAAGCTATGAAAAAAAGGTTTAGCACCAAATGCTCAGGCTCATATAAAGATAAGTTAAAAGTAGCGGAGGGAATTACCAAAATATTTAAGATAGGAGACTTGGTGCGCATATCGGAGAATTCTGTTGATTATGGGCAATTTATATTTTTGGGCACAAGATATACAGAATTTTATTTATATTCTGAAAATGGGCTTGAGTGGGTGCTTATATGCGGCCAAAATCTTATTATTAAAGAGTTTCAATAAGCAAATGAATAAAGAATTTATATACAACCATAATGCTTCGTCAGCTGCATTAGATGAAATTAATGAACCCTTTAAAAGAGGCGATTTGGTTTTGTTGGCCTGGGCGATTCCAGAGTGGAACGAAAAGCCTTCAAGCTTAGATTTGTGTATATATCTTGGTGCAAAAAAGACACATCACTTAACTATAAGCCTATATACTCTCCAAGGCTTTCTTAATTTTGTTTTAAGACCCAGCATGAAAATGATCAAGTTAAATTAGCTTATATGATTTGCCTGCGCCATCACTGAGATCGCAAGAAATAAAATGGATAAGATTTTGATTAGTGGAAGTTAGCATGCAAAATACTAGTGCCTATAAAATCGAGTGTCTTCATAATAAGCTGAAGTGTTTTATAGGAGTTTGCATAACTTCAGCTGAGATAATAAAGGCTGCTGCTCTCATTAACAAAAATATTCCTATTGGTAGCTTAGTGAAAATATCAAATTTATACAGCAATCGCCCAGCAGGCGAGCCCATTATATTTTTTAATGCTTATTATAGCGATAACTATATTGAAATTAATTGCTATTACAAAAAACGTCAAAGTTTGTACCTTAGAAACTTTGAAATAATAAAGCTGCAATAAATGTTAAATCAAAAGAAGACACTGAATTTTGTTAATAAGTTCTCATGTTCTGTTAGACAAAAGGCTTGGATTATACGCACAACTTTTAAAGCTGGTGATCTAATAGAAGTAG